>Ga0308158_10000179_pt1 | contig 135993 bp, 123 predicted proteins | sample PhyBR2_FD_201038 | JGI IMG/M metagenome (GOLD analysis project Ga0308158, IMG submission 201038) | Phyllosphere microbial communities from UC Gill Tract Community Farm, Albany, California, United States - DLSLB.R2 | ecosystem: Host-associated > Plants > Phyllosphere > Unclassified | place... | reverse complement strand
GAACTCAGAAGTGAAACCTCTTAGCGCTGATGGTAGTGTGGGGTTACCCATGTGAGAGTAAGTCATCGCCAGCTTTTAAATCTAAAACACCCCGATCTCTAACGAGAGCGGGGTGTTTTTTTATGCGCGGTGTTTATTAGCGAAATGAAATAGATCTATTTATATTGAGAAAATTGATCAATGACTTCATTGAATAATGAACTGTTGACCTTTAAAATTTTTAGCTAAATAATAATTGAACAAAAATTGGGTATTTCTTATGAAACTTAACTCTTTCTCACCGCTTCCTGATCATGATGAAGAATTACATCTTCCTGAACTGGTGTATGCTGCATCTTTAGGAGAGTTTGAACAGGTCGAACAACTGTTATCACAAGGTATTGACGTTAATCAAACTGATGATGAAGGCTATAGTGCGCTACAAGCTGCGGCGGAGAATGATCATTTAGATATTGTTAAATTATTGATTTCTAAAGGCGCAGACAAAGACTATAAAAGCCAATTTACCGCATTAGAGCTTGCTGAAATGGCTGAAAATCAACAGATTATTGCGTATTTAAATAGTTTATAGATTCTCAAACAATGTGATGTGAATCAGATATTCTATAGATATAAAAAGAAAACCCCATCATCCTGATGGGGTTTTCTTCGTATTGGTGTGTTAGATCTGACTCCTGTCGAATCTCACGTTCCTGATGCTCAGACGCTTTATTATTGTTTTATGTCTGGGAAACTTCCTGTTCCCTATAACTATAGAATATAAGACTAGGCTTTGATCGTATAGATGACAATCGCTGTGATTGCTGTAAGCATTTTCCTACAAAGACAACATGGCAATTAATTTACATCAATATTATTTGCCATAAGTCCTTTACCTTGTGCTTCAGCAATCAAGCGTTCAGCAGATTCACGGTTTTTACGCAGTCCTGGCATACGGAACTCAGTATGACCATAGTCGTGGATTCGTGTCCAACGTCCACCCCATGTTAAACCTACAGATTCAGCAACAACCCCATATAATTGATAACCTTTCCATGCCCAAGGATCTCGTTCAGAAATAACAACTTTACCATCTCGTTTAAAGGCAACATCGGCTGCTAAACCAAACTGATGATAACTTTGATAGGCTTTGGCTAAAGTCGTGGCTGTATTGCCAGATAAACGAGTTTGACGCTCTGGACTACGATAACCTTCTAAAAGCACCATTTCATAACCATGACGTTCTTTCATGATTTTAAAGACCATCAGTAAACGCTGCTTATAACTTGGATGCATTTTGTCCCATTTACGGTCAACCATTGCTGTATCGAAGCTGCTACGTTGATCTCCAACCCCTTCATTATCAATAGCTGATGGATTTACACTCGGGAATTGATGATTTGGAACAGGGTTGTCTCTTTCCAATATTTGTGCTTGAACAATCGCAGCATCAATTAAGCTTTCATCCACTGCAGGAGGAGGGGTTAAAACTTCACCATTTAATAGTGCATAAATTTGTGGGTCAGTTTTTCTTAAATATTCTGCTTCAACCTTTGTCGGATCAATTGGTCGTGTAAATGCAAAAACAAGAATGCTGGAAAGTAAAAAGAAACCAGCAATCAAAATCCACCATTGCTGTAAATGCCAATGGGTTTGGGTCTGATTGGCTGAGGCTGCTTGATTCATTTGTTCTGCAAAGTGCTTTGCAGAAGCCAACTTTCTCTTACCTTGCGGTAAAAGTGCTTTAAGGTAGTCTAAGGTTTTATGTCTAATTTCATAAGACATCAGAAAAGTTAGACCAAGCACCAAAAAGATAAAGCAAATGACAACAAACAAAATCATGGTTTGTTTTCTATGACTTTACGGTCTATCGTCATTTTCACTGTACCTTCAGGGGAAGCTTCTTGCGCTTCCTCTTTTTTAGGTGCGGCTTCTTTTTCAGTAGGTTTAGCAGCAGCTTCTGGCTTTGCTTCTACTTTAGCTTTTGGTACTGGTTTTGCGGTTATTGCAGCTTGTGGTCTGGTTGCAGCTGGCGGTGGCACTGCTGGTTTCGCCTCCGGTTTTAGCATTTGTTCAAACGGTGAGGCATTCGGATTTGGGTTTTTCTGAGCAGCAACCTTATTTTCATGTTTAAAAATCTGATTGAAATCTTTTTCATTGATATGCTGCTTATATGCACCAGCATTTTCATCATGATGATTGGTTGCTGCTTCTTCAGCATGCACGTCACGTAGCTCAGGTTCTTGTGTTGCAACCGAATCTGTATTGGTACTGGCACTTTCTGTTGGGTTCATATTGATAAAAACAAAAAAGAAAATAGCAGAAATAACCATCCCAGCAATTAAACCAAGTAGAAAAACAGATGATTTCCCCAATGTTTTTTTAGCGGGTTTACTTTGTAATATACGAATAGATGTTTGTTTTTCTTGTGTCATAATTCAACCTGTCAAGGCAATTGAATAGTGATATGTGCTTGTTCAGCAGGTGCAGAAATCACATTATTAAATTTCGCAATAGAAGCATTTTCCGTCTTATTCAACATGAATTTTAGGCCAGCGAAAGCCAGTACAGCAAATAACAACAGGAAAATTAAAATCCAAACAAAGGGTAATTCTTTATGAATAATATTTTTGATTTGATCTGGTAAAGCCGCAAAAGGAGAAAAAGCAGTCTTTTTGCCTTTCAAATAATCGATTTCATCACCGACTCGTGCCACAAGATGATTTAAACTTTCAATCGATTCAATACGATACTTACCTTGGAAACCAAGCAATAAGCAATAATGAAAAACTTCGAGTGAAGCCAATCTTTCTTTACCACGAGCGCGAATCAGTTCGAGAAACTCAAAGAATCGATAACCTGCAAGTTGTGAACCAAATAAAGTTAATTGAAGTGGACTGATTAACCAATGATTTTGTAGGTTAAAGAATGATGGATCTTGTTGAGTAACAATGGTTTCATCAATTAAGGCACAATATGCATATTTTGCATCATGAATATCTTCAGGAGAAAACTGCAGTTTTTTTGCTTGATGTTCAAAACGATTCAACAAGTCTAAAATTTTGTCTTTAAAGCCATTTGCATTTTCTGGCACATACTGATTTTTCAACAAGAAAACAATATAAAATCCGTCATGTAGAAGGTCGACTAAATTGGTTGCTTGTGTGATTTTGGATTGTTGAGGTAAAGAACCTCCACCGATTTGTCCATCATCAAACAGTGAGGGGGCAATATTATTCTGGCTCATGACATACTCCTCGCTTAACCATTCATCACTGCAATTAATTCAATACTGATATCTTGGAAACCTGCAGGGACATAAATACAGATGGTTTCAGAATCAAGCATACGTTGATACATTTCATGATGTGGTTCAATTTCAAAATAATTCACACCAGAACGCACTGGGATAGCAGTTGGAATTTGGACTAAATGATGAATTGGGATTGCAGGAAGTGCCGCAACAACACGTTGTTCAACATCGACAGTATTCCCGACTTTGAAACGCAGTGGGACAATTTGAATCAGTTCATGGGTTTGCATCATGCTACTAGAAACAGCGATATAAAGTCTTGATTCTTTGGTGATTTTATCTGTTTCTAAGCTTCCGACCCAATAAGATGGGCGAATTTCTTTTAGCGCAATACTGATATAACGACTTGAAATAATCGTATCGAGCAATTCGCGTAAAATTTTATCAAGCTGACTAAAGCTATCTTGCAAGTTATGATGTTGATATTGTGGTAAATGTTCAACTTCATATGCGGTAGAGAATGTCAGCAATGAACCCGTTAAACGCAGAAGTTCAAAAAATAGTTTTTCAGGGTGAATCTGCGGATTTTGTAACAGATGATTCAAGGTCGCATGAGCAGTATTTAGTGCATTGACCAACCAGAATGAAACAATATCACCCGATCTAAATTCAATGAGCTTTTGTTCATTTTCACGATTATTGGTTTGAATCATTTTAATTTTGGCACGAACAACGTTCAATGTTCGCTTCAAATTTGCCAATAAGGTTTCATTTGACTGAATATGTAAAATTGGTGGAATATATTTTGAATCAATCTCAAAATTCCCTGAACTATGACGTCGAATTTTTCCGATAGCAAGATATAAAAAACCATCTAAATCTTGATTTGGATCTGCTTGAACATCAAAAAGTTTAAATTCAGTTCGGCGTCGAAGAAATGTAATTTCAGCAGGGGATGCATCAGTAAAAAGATCGTGAGTTTCATTCAAATATGAATGGTAGCGAGCAGGTTGTTTATCCTGTTCATCAGAGATGTTCTTTTTATTCGGTTGTAAAATAGGCAATGCTAAGTAGATTAACATTTCCCCACGCAAGTTCAGTTCATCCAATAAAATTGGTTGTGGTAACAGATCTTTGGCCGGCGCTTGGTAAATTTCACCATCCTGCCAAATCATATCGATTTGCTCTAAAGCAAGCACATGTGTGCCCAGTTGTGTTTCGTCAAATCGAAGATTTTTAATTCCATAAGGATAAGGAATCGTTGAACGAATGGTGTGGTTAAGTCGTTGTTCTTGATACGTATCTTGTAATTGGAAGTGTTGTGGTCTTAAAAATAAACCTTCACCCCAAAGAACTTTTTCTGCTTTAAACATAGATGATTACCATTCAGAAGATTCATTATTTTGGTTTACGCCCAATAATTCTTGAATAGAATCAAGGGGATTATCATTTTTAATGACTTGAGTTAACCATTCATGTAAAGGCATTTGGCTCCATTTAATTGTTTTTTGCAGCATATAACTCACAGGACTATGCGGCTCATTGGTTTGAAAGTAATCGGCAATCTCTTGTAAAACCCGCATTGCCTGTTCACGGTTTTGTAAATGGCTTTGTGGTTGAGGTTGAAATGTTTGCGCTTGTGGAATTGGAGCTGAATGCGTTGTTTCTGTTACTGGCATTGTCATTTGAGCTGGGGTATCTTCAACTGCAGCTGTATTGGTGTTGTTTCCAAATGAGTCTGCTTTATAGATTTTTTTCAGGTTCATTTGAATATTTTCAAACTGTGAATCGATACTCGCAAAACTTGGTGCTTCCAGCTCCATTAATGCATCTAATGTTTGTTTGATAATATTCCAATGCTGCAAAATTTCTTGAAATTGCTGATAATTTTGATACTGAAAAGTCCGTGAGGTGTTGAATAGCGCCTGATTGAATTGATCTAATTCTAAGGACGCTTCTACACTGTCAGAATCTTCGGCTTGCTTACGACGATTATTCTGTAGATGTAAGAATTTTTCGTATTGGGCAAGTGAATAAAACGGTTGAATGTTGATGAGCGGAACATTCTTTACCAAGCTCGGTAATTGGGTGGTAAAACCTTGCAGTAAGCCTAAGCGTTGATCTAAGTCGTCATCTTCAATTTCAGGATGAATCTTTAACCAGAACTGTTCTAAAACACGGTGACTCAGTTCCAGTCCTTTGATTAAGCCTTCAAAGCCATAGAGGTTTGTCCAAGCTTCTGTAAGCCAGGTTAATAAACGAATATCTTTGGTTTTTTGCGTGAGTAATTGGATTGATTTTTCTGCAACAAATGACCAGTCGGCTTGCTTTGGCTCAGAAATCCAATCACCTTGGTCTAATAAAGGATCATCATGGGTACGTGCTTTTTTGATTTCGTGAAACTCATTGGAAAAAGATAAATCTTCTCCACACGGATGAGCATCAGAAATAGGCTCTAATAAGACGTCTAAATTTATATCCATTTTCTATACTCGTATATATTTAAGCTTCCACAACTTTTGACTTTTTGCTCGACTTTTTCTTTGCTGGCTTCGCTTGTGGATCTAATAGGTAAATGATTTCATCATCTTTAGTATCAATATGAATGACTTTTGGTATTTTTTGTTCAGCCAAAGCCACCAATATTTCAGTGGCCAAAGCAGGTAACACTGAGGCATTTAAAATGTTATCAACATTACGTGCGCCACTATCAACTTCAGTACAACGACTTAGAATTAATTCGATTAAATCATCGCTATATGTCACTTTGGTTTCATACTGCTTTTCGAGTCGTGCTGTAATTTTTCCTAGTTTATGCTCAATAATTCTGACTAATAGATCATCATGTAATGGGAAGTAAGGGACAATTCGCATACGGCCTAAGAATGCTGGCTTAAATTGTTTGTATAAGCTTGGTTTGAGTTGTTCAGTCAGCTCTTCAGCACTTGGCCATTCTTCGACAGGTTGATTTAAGCATGCCTGCATGATGGCATTTGAGCCCGTGTTTGACGTCAGTAATATCGTGGTGTTTTTAAAATCAATCACACGACCTTCACCATCTTCGAGTGTGCCCTTGTCAAAAACTTGATAGAACAGTTCTTGAACATCGCTGTGTGCTTTTTCAATCTCGTCTAATAACACAACACTATACGGATTACGTCGAACGGCTTCAGTCAAAACACCGCCTTGACCATACCCGACATATCCTGGAGGCGCACCTTTAAGCGAAGAAACCGTATGCGCCTCTTGGTATTCAGACATATTGATGGTGATTAAATGTGACTCACCACCATAAAGTTCATTGGCAAGTGCTAAGGCAGTTTCTGTTTTACCTACACCACTTGGCCCGACAAGCATGAAAACACCCTGTGGTTTATTTGGATCTTCTAAACGTGCTTTTGATGTTTTAATACCTTGAACCAACTGATGTAGGGCATAATCTTGTCCCATCACACGTTTTTCAAGTTTTTCTTCCAGACTGAGAATTTGCTTAATTTCATCATTGACCATTTTGCCAACAGGAATACCCGTCCAGTCTGAAATAATTTCATTAATAATTTGGGCATTTACACGTTCAAAGACCAGTGGTTGCTGACCTTGTAGCTCAGATAGCTGCGTACGTGTACTGAGAATCTCATCTTTGTTGGAATCAGCCTGTTCAGCAGTTTCTAATGCTTGGATTTTTTGAATCAGTGCCAATTCAGCTTGCCATTGTTGTTCTGTTTGCTGAATTTCTTGATCAAGCAATTCCAATGATGATGTTAATTGAGCTAAACGTTCTTCATGAATTGGCTGGTGACGGTGTTCATTTTCAATAATATTGAATTCAAGATTTAAATTATGTTGTTGTGCTTTAAGTTGATCGAGTTTGACCGGTTGAGCATTTTGGGTTAGCGCAACACGAGCCGCAGCGGTGTCAAGCACACTAATGGCTTTATCTGGGAGTTGGCGGCCACTAATATAACGATGTGAAGAATGAACAGCGGTGATAATCGCTTCATCATCAATGCGTAAATTAAAGTGATTGGCCATCACTGGAATCATGGCACGTAGCATATCGATCGCGACTTCTTCAGTCGGTTCTTCTACTTTGACCACTTGGAAACGACGACTTAAAGCAGCATCTTTTTCAAAATATTGTTTGTATTCAGCCCAAGTTGTTGCTGCAATTGTGCGTAATTCACCGCGCGCAAGTGCAGGTTTTAATAAGTTCGCAGCATCATTTTGCCCAGCTTGGCCGCCCGCACCAATCATGGTGTGAGCTTCATCAATAAACAAAATAATTGGATGAGAAGACTGTTGTACTTCTTGAATCACCTGTTTTAAGCGGTTTTCAAACTCACCTTTAACACTTGCACCCGCTTGTAACAGGCCCATATCCAAAGAGTGTAATTGGACATTTTTTAACGCATCGGGCACTTGGTTCTGTGAAATTTTTAATGCCAGACCTTCTACAACAGCCGTTTTTCCCACACCAGGTTCACCCGTTAAAATAGGGTTGTTTTGACGACGACGCATTAAGATATCAAGCATTAAACGGATTTCATATTCACGACCAATGACAGGATCAATCCCACCTTTTTGGGCTTTTTCAGTCAAATTAATGGTGAACTGATCTAATGCAGGTGTCTTTTTGCTCGAAGCGGAATTGTCTGTTGGCTGATTCTTAAGTTCAGCTTCTTGTTCTTGAGAACTTGTTGGAATATTTTCGGCGCTGTTTACACAAATTTCCAAAAATTTATGCTTCATCGTATCGATTGGAAACAGATCAAATAAGCTCGATGCTCGAATAGCAATTTGGTAAAGATCAGATGCTGTTAAAAGTGCAATCAATAAATGACCGCTTCGGATCACTGGGTCTGGTTCAGCCGAAGCAAGTAACCAGGCTTGCTCAAGAAGTCTAACAATTGATTTGGAAAAAATAGGTGTACGGGTATTTCCTTTAGGAAGTTGAGAAATACACTCTAATAAATCCGTTAAAAGTGCATCTTTTGAAATTTTGTATTTATTAAGTAGAAGTTCAAGATCATTGGATTGTTGTTCTAATAATTTGACAAAAAAATGTTCGATTTCGATTTCAAAATTTTGATGGTTTACACATAAGTTGGCGGATTGTTCTAAAGATGTACGTGAAGATGCTGATAACTTTTTAATCAAAACTTTTAGATCTGTCATTTTCTGTCTCTCTCAAAAAACTTTATTTCTAGGCAAATAAATTCTAAATTTTCTAGCCTATAAATTTGGCATTAAAATTAGTATATTGAAATCAAATATTTAATAATTTTTTAAAAATCACTGGAAATATTTTACATAAAAAAAAACTTTTGTGAAGACAGGATATTATGTATATTATGCAACCAATTAAAAAAGTCATTTTTATCAAACGGTTAAAATATTGATACGAAATTTAACTTGACGAGGGTACGTTTTTTTAGTCTTATTTTTAAGTCTTTAACGAAATTGCTTAATTATACATATTTATAAAACATCAAAAGTAAATCTATTGAATAACTGAATCAAGTAAATATTGAGGTTGGATTTTGAAGAATTTTATTCCATATATTTTAGTTCTTGGCGCATCATTGGCGACTACATTTGTCTACGCGGATGATGAAATCAAACTAAAAAGATCCTGTATAAAAGATTACCCAATGGTCGAGGGAGAAACCAATCCTGAGTTGTTGGCGGTCTATTCACAATTGTGTGATAAGAAAAATAAAGACAATAAAAACAAACTGTTGGTCTCAGCGGCAGAGAAGTTTCAGCAAATTGGAAAAAATGATAAAGCCATCCAAATTGTCAATTATTTAGAAACGCAAAACATCCAAAGCAATGAATTAACGGATGTCAAATTCCTTGCAGGAATTGGCTTAGCTTCTGACGCATTGAATAAAATGCGCACACGTGAAATGAGATATTTGACTGAGGATAAAACCTATCCTGTTGCGAAAAGTTTTACTGACGCAGTTAGACAAGCAATGCCAGCAGCAGTTTTGGTTGAAAAAAATCAGGAAAGTGCCCCAGTTGTAGAGCGTGCTCGTCCTCAGAAGGTAAGTCGCCCTCAGAAGAACCGTGCTACACCAACACGCTCAACGCCTGCTGCAAAACCAGCGACAAAGCCTACTGCGACGCCAGCGAAACCGAAGTCTACGTCATCAGCACCAAGACCGAACTTCCCAACATAATTTATTGCCCAAATTAATGGATAACAAAAATGTCAAAACGTGAAAGTGTACAGAAGAAATTACAGCGAATCCGACCACCACGTGTTCAACTGACTTATGATGTTGAAGTCGGTGATGGTAAAGAAATTAAAGAGTTACCTTTTGTTGTAGGTGTTTTAGGTGACTTTTCTGCTGCTTCTGAGTTAGAAAAAACCAAATTAAAAGATAAAAAATTTATTAATGTTGACTTAGAAAACATTGATGAAGTGATGGAGTCGTTGTCTCCTCGTGCCGCATATCAAGTTGAAAATACGCTGACTGAAGAGGGTGGGCGTATGTCGGTCGACTTAACCTTTAAATCGATGGAAGATTTCAGACCAGAACAAGTGGTACAACAAGTAGAACCATTGAGAAAATTAGTTGAAGCTCGTGAACGCTTAACGGATTTGAGAAACAAGATTTCAAATAGTGAGCGTTTGGAAGATTTACTTGATGAAGTCTTACAAAATACTGATCAGATTCGTAAATTAAGCGCTGAGGCGGGTCCTGAAAATGAGTAATTTACAAACCAATACTGTGCAAGATGCAGCCGTAGAAGAAGTAAGTTTACTTGATTCTATCGTGGAGCGTAGCCGAATTGCACGTAATGATGAAGAGCATGACCGTGCGAAAAGCTTGATTGGTGAATTAGCCAAAGAAGTGATGGCAGGAACAATCACTGTTTCAGAAAATATGTCTTTATCGATTGATAAGCGTATTGCTGAAATAGATGCATTGATTTCAAAGCAGCTCAGTAAAATCATGCACAATGAGCAGTTTCAGAAAATTGAATCGACTTGGCGTGGTTTGTATTACTTCTGTCAGGAGTCACCTTCAAATCCATTGATCAAAATTCGTATGTTAAACACAACCAAAAAAGAATTGGTCAAAGATTTCCAAGGTGCGACAGATTTCGATCAAAGTACTTTGTTTAAAAAAGTTTATGAAGAAGAATACGGTTCATTCGGTGGTGCACCTTATGCAACATTGATCGGTGACTTTGAGTTTGACCGTACTCCTTCAGACATGTATCTGTTAGAACAGATTTCACATGTTGCAGCAGCGGCACATGCTCCGTTTATTTCGGCAGCAAGCAGTAATATGTTAGGCCTTGAATCATTTACAGATATTGATCGTCCTCGTGATGTTTCAAAAGTATTTGAAACAGCAGAATATGTACAGTGGCGTTCTTTCCGTGAAAGCGATGACGCTCGTTATGTTGCGTTGACAATGCCACGCGTTTTAGGCCGTTTGCCTTATGATCCAAAAGAAGGTTGGGCGACTGAAGGCTTTAACTTTGTGGAAGAAGTTTCAGGGCAAAACCATGATGAATATTTGTGGATGAATGCAGCTTATGCGTTTGGTACTCGTTTGACCAATGCATTTGACCTCCATGGTTGGTGTGCTGCGATTCGCGGTGTTGAAGGTGGTGGTATGGTCGAAGGCTTACCAGTACATACTTTCAAAACCAATGATGGTGAAGTTGTATTTAAGTGCCCAACTGAAATTGCGATCACTGACCGTCGTGAGAAAGAGTTGAGTGACTTAGGTTTTATTCCACTTGTTCATTGTAAAAATACAGATTACGCAGCATTTTTTGGTGCACAGTCTACGCAAAAACCGAAGAAGTATGACAGTGATACCGCAAATGCGAACTCATCATTATCTAGCCAGATCCAATACATCATGGCAGTTTCTCGAATTGCACATTATTTAAAAGCGATGATGCGAGATAAAGTCGGAAGCTTTGCTTCAGCAGGTAATGTAGAAGCATTTTTAAATGAATGGCTATCACAATACGTATTGCTTGATGATGGTGCTTCACAAGAAGCTAAAGCGCAGTATCCATTGCGTGAAGCTTCTGTAAAAGTTGTAGAGAATCCTGCAGAGCCAGGGCACTACAAGTCTGTGGTCTTCTTAAGACCGCATTTCCAGCTAGATGAGTTGTCGGTTTCTTTGCGACTTGTCACTGAGTTACCTCAGTCCTCGAATTAAAATAGAGCGTGGCTAAATAATAACTTTAAAAAATAAGGGTAATCCAATGAAAGATATATACGTTCAATTCCAAGGTAAGTACAAGGTTGATGGCGAGTCGCGTGATTCTGAGCACAAAAATTGGCTAGAAGTTAATTCTTGGTCTCATAATATTCGTCAGCCGAAATCTGCGACTTCTTCAAGCGTTGGTGGTCATACTGCTGAACGTGTAGAACACTCAGATATGCTTTTTGTTAAAGATTTGGATGCAACTAGTCCAAAACTTTGGGAAGCTTGTTCTGCGGGTTATACATTTGATGAAGTTCAAATTGACTTCTACCGTGCAAATGGTGACAAACGTATTAAGTACCTTCAAATCAAACTTAAGCATGTACTTGTTTCAAGTGTAACGCCTACGGTAAATGAAGAAGGTGTTCCAACTGAAGCATTTGGTCTTAAATATGCTGCGGTTGAGTGGACTTATAATCAACAAGATATTAACGGTTCTGCTAAAGGTGCCGTTACTAAGAAATGGTCTCTTTCTAACAATACAGCATCTTACGCTGCTTAATTGTTTGTTGGAACAGATAGGGACTCGGGTCCCTATCTGTTTCATATTATTAGAATATACATTATGAATTTAGATCAACTATACCCATATGGATTTCGATCTACACTATTTGATCGTTTAATTGTTGAAGATGATTATATTAAAGGGCTTTCGATTCATGAGTTAAGAGAGTCTGTTGCTCATGATTTAGAAGATTTATTAAATACACGAATTGCCAAGCTAGATTTGGAAATCGATGATTTTCCTTTAGTGAAAAAGTCTATTGTACAATTTGGCATTATTGATTTTGTTGGGCTTTCAACAGCGAATCCAACCGATCGAGATACCATCTGCCAGTCTATAGAACAATCGATTGCTGCACATGAACCACGCTTAAAACAAATTAAAGTAGAAATGCAGTTAGATGACCAAAATGTTGGTTCGTTATGCCTAAGCATTCAAGCTTATTTAAATATCCACCCACTTTATGAACCTGTAATTTTTGATGCCTTACTTAAGCCAACAACACAGCAATATGTGATTTCTGCCAGATCTTAAAATAAAGTAGGTATGTCGTGATAGAAGAACTTTTACCATATTATGAAAAGCAATTACAAGAATTTGGACAGCAGTCGCGTGCCTTTGCAGATAAATACCCAAAAATTGCACAACGATTATCTTTAAATCAAGAACAAATTGATGATCCACATATTGAACGCCTGATACAGGCATTTTCTTTAATTGCCGCACGTATTGATAAAAAGTTAGCTGATAGTTACGACATCTTTACACGTTCTTTATTTGAGGTGATGTTTCCTCAATATTTACGCCATTTTCCGGCGTGTTCAGTTGTGAGTTTTGAAGACTTAAACAAGCAAAAACAATTGACAGATGTTCATATTATTCCCAAAGGGACCGCTTTAAAATCAAGAAGTTTCAAAGGTGTCCAATGTGAGTTTAATACCAGTGCTGAAGTTAAATTACTGCCGATCCAACTAGAAAGCCTGAGTTTCCAAACCAATCCTAGCGCACATATTCATTTAAACCAAAATGCGACATTAAATTTAAAATTTGAGTTATTAAACCCTGCTAAAAATTGGTTGAAAAATGAAAAGCTCCCCATTTATTTGGATGCGATTTCAAACTTTCCTTTGCAAGTTCTAGATCATATCTTTCATAAAGAGACCAGTTTTAGTCTTCGTATCAATCATAAAGTTGTGGCGATAAAAAATCCGTTTGAAGTGATGGGTTTTGATGAAAATGAAAGTTTATTGCCGGTTGATCAACATACCCATCATGCTTACCGATTATTAATCGAATATTTCTGCTTTCCTGAAAAGTTTAGTTATTTAAATTTGAATTTAGATTTTTTAAAATTATTAAAAGAAGAAAATCTAAGTTTTGAAGTGCAGATCCATTTAAAACTGAATTTAAATGACCAAGCCATTATTCGCAATTATTCAGAATTGAATGTGGCAAATTTTAAGTTATTTACCAGCCCAGTCGTCAATTTGTTTGAGAAACAAGCTGAGCCACAAAAAATCAATCATAAAAACTTAGAATATCCTTTGATGACGGATGCACATCATCCTGAGTTCTATCAAGTGTATTCAATCGTTGAAATGAATTTGATCCGTGAAAAAAGCAACCAAGATCAAGTGGTTTATCCGATTTTACCTTTCTTTGCCATGAGTCATTATCACGGTGATGATATTCAGTTTTTTTATGCATTAAATCCAACCGTTTTACAAAATCAATATGTAGAAACGGGCTATTCAATTATTTCTAAACAATTAGAACCGCACAGTATTAAGTCTGATTTTGTCAGTTGTAAATTGTTATGTTCCAATCGTGAATTACCGCACGAAGCTTTGGGTCAGTCAAATAATGTCTTGAATTTGAATGACAGTACCGTTGCTCGTCGTGCATTGGTGTTAAAAAGACCTACTGCACCGTTCCAATTTGAAAAAAATAAGAATGAACAATGGCGTATTATTTCGCATCTTTCATTAAATACTTTAGCGTTAATGAAAGGTGATGCTGTCAGCCATATTAAAGAATTATTAGAGCTTTATAACCTACCAAAATCTAAAGAAAATCATTTAATTATTGATGCAATTAAAAAAATTGAGTTTGAAATCACCAATAAACTGGTTGAAGCCAAACCCTTTCCAATGTTTGTACGTGGGGTGAAGGTTTTAATGGATGTAGATGTCCAAGTCTTTAGAGGGCATAGCTTATATATTTTCAGCGAATTGATCAGTCATATCTTTAACTTAAAAGTACAGATGAACAGTTTTGTTGACGTTTTTGTTCGAGATTTAAATACAAAACAGGAGTTATACCAATGCGTACAGAACGTTGGTGGCAAGAAGCTTCTGTAATTGATGAGCTTTTTAAAACCCCTACAGCTTTTGAATTTATCCAAACCACACGATTATTTAGACATGCGCCCAATACTGCTGTTTTAAAGAATTGGTCTGACGATTTTCTTTTTGAAAGTTCATTAAATTTGAACTTCCCAAAACATGAAATTGAATTACTCGAACAACAAGATGAAAAAATTCATCTTACCAATTTGATTGTCGGTTTAACTGGTATGCAAGGCGCAATGCCGTATACCTATACCAATAAAGTGAAACAAGCACCGCGTAAACAGCGTGTTGAAGTTCAAAAGTTTTTAGGCTTATTTAATCATAAGCTTACAGCTCAATTTGTTGAAGCCAGTTTAAGTTATAACCTGCCTGTACGTTATGAGGTTGAGAAAGAAAATAATTACTTAGAAATCCTGCATGCATTAAATGGTTATATTCGGACACAACATCAACAGAGTGATTTAGACGATTATTTTGCTGAATTTTCTGGGCTGATGCAGGGGCAAAACAATACAGCCCATGCACTAAAGACAATGCTGACCTGCGTATTCAATCAACAGGTTGAAGTCAAAGAATATATTACCGAAAAGTTTAAACTCGGCGATGACCAGAAAACTACATTGGGAGGCAAGCAACCCTTTTTGTTAGGTGTAAATACTTTTTGTGGAGAAACGATTCGACAAATTGATGGAAAAATTGAGATTCAAATTGGACCATTGAGCCATGCACAGTATTTAGAATTTTTACCCAAGAAAAAATTGAGTAAGAAGTTAAAGAAAATTCTGCAAAGTTGGTGTAGTCCCACCTTACTTGTCGATCTACGTTTAGTCTTGGCAAAAGAGGAAGTCCAGCCTTTACAACTGAGTTCAACAACACAAATCGGTTTGGCACAAGGTGCTTTTGTGATGCCAAAAACTCAAAGTGACAATGATGAAACGTGTTATGCACTGATTGGAGTGTCATAAGTGATCAAAATAATTTTAGGAACTTTAGTCAGCACAATATTACTGGTTTCGGTAATCGTGGTGTTTTATTGGCGTGATATCAAATATGACCCAAATGGGCAAGATTTTCTGATTTTCTTTGGGGTGATTCCAGCGGCGATTACTTTGTTAATTCTAAGCCCAATGTTGATCAAAAAGATTTATCAAAGCCGCCAAGAGAAGAAAGAACAACAAAGAATTGAGGCAGAACAAAGTTCAGAACAACAACAAACCACTGAAGCTAAAGTTGAAGAAAAAATTGAATGGGTAGACTTGAAAGTTTATTCAGCGACAAGTTTAAGTGCCTTAGGCGAAAATGAAGCACAGCTTGATCAGCTTCAAGATGTGGCAAGTCCTGAACTTGATTCGCAATTGGTCAATGGTTATGGCTTACCGATTCTTTCATTCCGTGTTCAAGAGATTGAAGAACCGTTAGAGGATGAGGCATCTAGTCTTTCCAGTCGTCAAAAGCGTATAAGTGCATTAATTCAGCAGCAATTAGAACAGAATACTGAAACTTTATATCAAATTGCAGAGCACCTAAAAAACTCAGCACTCTTTTATGATGCGAAACTTGCACATGAATATCGTATGCATCCTGCTTGGATTGACCCTCATCGTGACTATGAGGATGAGCCGATAGAACAACAGGTTGCAGAAGCAGTACCTCGACTTAATCGTTTGAATATTCATATTATTTTGCCAGAAAATTTATTCCATAGCTGGGATGAAAGTTCAGCTTCAGAATTGGTTCATCATTATCTTACTGAACTGGGCATTCTCGATCAGCAATTTGGCACTGAATATCATTATTGGGGTGAAACAACTGCGTATAAAGACTGGATTAAGTTGCTGAAAAGAACCCAACTTCTGGATTCTGAGGCATCACTGTTTATTGCAGTAGATTCAGAAATTGATCAAGAAACCATAGATGATCGGACGTGGATGACTGAAAAATATATTCCATCTGAGTATATCAGTACCTGTTGTATGACAAATACTCAGGTCGAATTGCAAAATTTACAAGCAATAAAGTATATTCGAATTGCTTTAAATTCTGATCAGGCATCTAAAACATTAAAAGAGTTGAATTTAGACCAAGCAGAACAGTTTGATCAAGAACAGCGCTTTGTCTTGGTCTTAGACGACCCAGCAGAGATCAAGCTGTTAAAGAAACTTGAACAAAACTTTGCCGAAACAGCGATTGAAGCGCATCATTATCTTTACAGTAAAAATAGCCTAGGCCATACCCAACCCTTAGCCAAAGTTTTTGGTTTTATGTTGAGTTTGCACTTTAAAGATGAGTTGTACGGTTATGTTTATAGTGCTGAACATCAGCAAACCCAAGTGCTTGTTGGGACTGAGTTTGCATAGAACTTACAGATAAATTTAGAAAGAAATAGAGAAAATGATACAAACAATTTTAAGCTATGCATGGCAGTACATCACAAATCCGAAACTGGTGATTGCGCTTTCGATTCTGGTTGCGCTCGTTTCTTCATATAGTGTAGTGCCGCGTCAGTACTTCTTTATGATGGTTGCAGCTTACATTCTTGGATTGGTGATTTACGGCATCTACTGGTTGATCCAGCGCCGTAAACATGCAGAACAAGGTGAAGCATTGGCTGAAGCGATTCAACAAGACACCACTGCTGAATATGGAAAACAAAAAGATAAAGAAGAATTAAATCTGATCAATCAGCAGATGAAAGATTCGATCCAATTGATTCGTAAGTCTAAATTGGGTGATAAAAGTGGTAACGCAGCACTCTATGAGTTGCCTTGGTATATGGTGATTGGTAACCCTGCTGCGGGAAAAAGCTCGGCAATTTACCATTCTGGACTAAAATTTCCCTTTGAAGAGACCCATCAAAAAGTGGTGTCTTCAGGACTCAGTGGTACCCGAAACTGCGATTGGTTTTTCTCAACAGAAGGGGTATTGCTGGATACAGCTGGTCGATACTCTGTGTATTCTGAAGACCATTCAGAATGGTTAGGCTTTTTAAATATTCTGAAAAAGAACCGTTCTAAAGCGCCGATCAATGGCTTAATTGTGATTGTCAGTGTGGCTGAGTTGGTCAGTCAAAGCCCTGAAAAATCGATCAAATTGGCGAAAAGTTTAAGAGCGCGTATTCAAGACTTAACTGAACGTTTAGAAATTTTTGCACCTGTTTATTTGGTCTTTTCTAAAATGGATTTGATTGCAGGATTCACTGAATTTTTTGAATGTTATGAATCCGCTGAGTTTGATCAAGTGTGGGGTGCGACCTTACCTTATGACTCTGAATCATCACAGAATGCTGTAGAACATTTTGAGAAGCACTACAATATTTTATATGATGGATTAAAAGGGGTCAGTACCACCCATTTAAGTCGCCGTCATGCGCAAAATATTTCGCCAAGTGTGATGACTTTCCCACTTGAATTTAAGACTTTAAAACCTGTATTAAAAACGTTTATTGGTACTTTATTTGAAGAAAATCCGTATCAGTTTAAACCAGTCTTCCGTGGCTTTTACTTTACCAGTGCTTTACAAGAGGGCGTGATAGAAAGCCCGATGACGGAACAAATTGTTGATGATTTTCAGCTGACTAAAATCCCCAATAGCGAACATGGTATTCCACAAAATTCAATTTCTCAGAATCATGGCTATTTCTTAAAAGGGCTATTCTCAGAAGTCATTCTCAAAGATAAAAACCTAGTTAAACAACATATTAACCCGACCACAAAGCGTAAACGTTATTTGGCGTTTATTGCATCATTATTGGGTGTTTCCATCATTTTAGGACTATGGGTATGGTCTTATCGTAATAATCAACAATTGATTGCAGATGTTCAGGCCGATTTAAATAAAGTTGTGCAAATGGAGCAAACTTCGGGTCAAGAGCTCTCGACCCAAATCGATGCTTTACTGATTTTGCAACAACGTTTAGAGCAATTAGATGATTTTGATCAGCATCGCCCATTGAAGTTTTCGTTTGGTCTATATCAAGGCAATGACTTAAAAGAAAAATTAAAAGCTGAATATTTAAAAGGTGTGAAACAGATTGTTTTAGCGCCGAGTCAGCAAAACATTGCACAATATTTACAACGTGTAAAAGGCAATGAGCAGACGCTTAAGCAAAATCATGTCAATGTAGAAATTAAACAAGCGTCTTCGACACAGATTGCATCAGAACCTTCTGATACCAATCCACAAGATGCCTACAATGCGTTAAAAGCCTATTTGATGATGAGCAATCCACAATATATGGATGCGAGTCATTTAAGTGACCAAGTCACTCGTTTCTGGCGTTCATGGTTAGACACCAATCGTGGGCAAATGCCACGTGGCGAAATGATTCAAAAAGCTGAAAAAATATTGAGCTACTCAATGACTTTAGCCAATGATAAAAAGTTTCCAGTGTTAGAGTCTGATGCGCAATTGGTCGATCAAACCCGTCAAGTATTGCTCTCTGTTGTACGTGGAATGCCAGCACGTGATCGCGTTTATAATGAAATTAAAATGCGTGCGGCTGTTCGATTCCCTGCGGTGACGGTGGCGCAAATTGTCGGTGAAACCAATCGTAATGTTATGCTCGGTGGTTATGCATTGCCTGGTATATTTACCCAAAAAGCATGGGATGAATATGTCGATAAGGCGATTGAAGAAGCTGCGAATAAGCCAACAGATACCAAAGATTGGGTGCTGAATAGTACCCAGTCAGATGATTTAACTTTTAGTGGTAGTCCTGACCAAATTCGTAAACAGTTAACTCAGTTGTATAAGCAAGAATATATTGCTGAATGGAAGAAGTTTATTAATGCTACCCATTATGCGAAAGGTGCTGATTTTGTTCAGCAAGCCAAGGTCATGGATGTGTTGGGTGAGCCACAAAACTCTCCAATCCGTACCTATATTGACCGTGTTGCAAAAGAAACCAGTTGGGATAATCCAGTCGTTCAAGCTGAGCTTGCCGCACCACAAACTGGCTTTATTGCTTGGTTTAAGCGTAAAGTTTTAGGTCAAGGTAAAACGGATGATATCCAACGTGCATCGAATCAAGCACAAGGGCAGATTTCTCAACAATTCCAAGTATTCTACCAATTGGTCCGTAAACGTGATGATTTACAGGACAAATCACTGCTGGATGATTATTTACAGAATATGGCGCAAGTCAGAAGTAAGCTGAATGATCTACGCAGTGCAGGTGACTTTGGTCCAAGTGCTTTGGCCTTAGCGAAACTGACCATTAATGATCAAAGTTCCGTTTTCAACACCACTCAAAAAGTCGTCGATGAAAAATTGACGGTTGGTTTGGGTGAGTTAGATCAGCAAATGGTTCAAAAATTGTTGGTGAGTCCATTAACGCAATCTTTTGACAGTTTGTTGGCCCCAGCACAGGACGAAATTAATAAACTTTGGACCTTGCAGGCTTTCCAACCATTTAGCCAAACACTTTCGCAAAAAGTTCCATTTAACTCTTCTGGAACCATTCAAGCGACCAGTAGTGAAATTAGCCAAATTTTTGGTGATAACGGCAGCATTTCTAAATTTGTAAAAGAAACCCTTGATCCATTCGTTATTCGTCGTGGTTATACATTGTCCTCGAAGACTTGGAAAAACATGGGTATAGGTTTAAATCCTGAATTCGTGATGAATTTTGAGCAATATACTACCCCAATTAATGGTGCTTCTGCGGGAGCATCAGGTGGTGCTCCAGTTGCAGCCAATCAGTCAAATTTCCAATTCTATCCAATCCCTAACAATAAATTATTGTCCTATACCATTGATATTGATGGGCAGCGCTTGGTTTATGAAAATGGCATCCAACAATGGGTTAACTTCATGTGGCCAAATCCTGGTGCAATACCAGGAGCACGCATTACTGCAATCGATTTAGATGGGCAAACCCATACCATATTTGATGAGCCGGGTGAATACGGGATCAATAAATTAATTGATAGCGCACAACGTAAGTCATTGAATGGAAGCTTTGAAATGACATGGGCAAGCAAACAAAACAGTGATTTGTTTGTGAAACTTCAATTCCGTTTAATTAGTGGTAATGCTTCAAATCCAATTGGTTCTAATCGTGGCTATGTTGGATTAAAACTGGTTGATCGAGTCACAAGTCCTAAAGCACCATTGGTTGTTGCAGCACAGGCAGCGCCTGTTACCGTAAGTGCAAACTCACCAGCAGCTTCACCATTTGGCGGTGCGACTGCACCGACAGCAGCTGCACCTAAGCCTCAGACAACCGCACCAGCAAGCCCAACTGCGGCTCCTGCTGGCAATGCGGCAAATGCTGCCGGAAAAGGAGTGGCTCAATGATTCAAGGGAACGATTTGACGCGAGGGATTAAAGTATGCAAACGATAAAGTCTACACCGTTGTATTATGGAAAATGTCCCGCACGTGGTGATTTTCTGAAAACAAAAGGGCAATATTCATTGATTCAAGTGATTGATCAATGGATTACGGAAGCTTTAGAGCTTGCAATGCGAGAAGAAAATTTTAATCAAGCTTATGAATCATTAGCACCTTTAGACTTCTTTATCGCAAACCCTAAGGAAAGAATGTTTCTTGCGGCAAATATGGTGACCAGTGAAGACAGTTCTGGTCGTCAATTTCCAATGGTTTTAAGCCAGTTATTAGAAGTTGATCACCCCTTTCAAAACTTACTCTATGCGCCGTTTAAATATAAACCAGTATTGATTGATTTATTTCAAAAAAATCGAAGCATCCGAACCATTCGTGACCCTGAAGTATTGATCAATAAGCTGGGTGAAATTGATCGTGAAATACAGGTTCTACCTGAATTAAAAACGCAGGACTTTTTTGAAAATCATACCATGCATTCATTTGCACAAATGATGAAGATCACGCCTTATGAATTGGCACAAAGTATGTTGGGTTTGGGCTTATTACTACAGCCGGTGCTTAAACACGGTACCAGTAAGTTATCTAAGGTGCTTATTTTACCGATTAATAATCATAATTATTGCTATGAAATTGCTGCCTTTTGGGTCAACTTAATCGGACGCTTTTTAGAAAAAAGTAATACAGAGATCTTGATTGGTATTCTTCACCAGGAGTCTCCAATTTTATTATTTGGATTCCAAGGGGCAGATATCACGGCTTTGAGTAATATTTTCACTCAAAATATGCAAAATGATCATTGGGTGTCTTTGGTCAAACCGTTATGGATTGATGCCTATCTGGAACAGAATGCAGGTCTAGCAGCACTAGAACAGTCTTTATGTGAACGTCAATTGAGTCTGGTTCAAGGCATGAAAATTTTTAGACAAACATTTATAGATGAATAATGATATGAAAAATAAACAAGTCAAAATATTGAAAAAATTTGCGCTTATTTCTAGCTTATTTTGTTCATTCAATGTGTTTGCTGCCCCGATTGTGGTTGAAGGTGCTGTGCCGAATGACATGACCAAACAAGCAATCTTGGCGAAGTTAAAAGCGGTTTATGGTGATGATCAAGTTGTTGATAAAATCCAAATTCGAGCCGTATCCGCACCGAATGGCTGGAGTGATTCGGTTACACGTGTGATTACCCCAGATTTAAAGAAGATTAGCCAAGGTAAGCTCTCTGTAAGAGGCACGCAAGTTGAATTGGTTGGGAAAATGGGTGTGCAAACTGATATTCAGCCAACCACCAGTTTATTCCAATCCTTAGTTCAACCACCTTATCGATTTAATTCTCAAATTTCAGTGAATGCTGCTGAGCAATCTGTGATTGATAATGCCCTAAAAAATCGAATTATTGAGTTTGAATCTGGCAAAGCTGTACTTACCGCAACAGGTACACAAATCTTAGACGAGATGGTGGTTGCATTAAATAAAGTCCAAGGTAAAAATGTTAAAATTGTGGGGCATACTGACAGCCAAGGTAATCCACAGAAGAATCAGGATTTGAGTTTGCAACGTGCTGAAGCGGTGAAGCAATACTTAACTACGAAAGGCATTGCACCGACTCGTTTAAGCACAGCTGGTCTGGGGTCAACCAAACCTGTTGCTGATAATGCAACTGAAGATGGGCGTAAAAAGAACCGCCGTATTGAGTTCGATGTTTTATAAATTTTTATTCAATAACAAAACAATAAAAGGTAGGCACTATGGCACTTCCATATATCACATTAGGGTCACCCACGACAGGTGGTGGAAAAATTATTTCTGCTCAGTCTTCTTTTCTGATTGATGGTAAAGCGATTGCGTGTGTAGGGGATAAGGCGACTTGTCCCAAGCATAAATGTGTCGCTAGCATTGTTGCAGGTGATAATCATATGTTGGTGATGGGAAAGCCCGCTGCTCAGCATAATTCACCTTTATCTTGCGGATGTAAATGTATTGGTGATCAGTCATTAACAGTTGGGCAAAATTAAAAAGTCCAAGTTATAAAAAAAGCCCCATCATCCTGACGGGGCTTTTTCGTATTGGTTCGCTAGGTAAACTCCTGTTCTACCTCACTTCCTGATGTACAGACTGATTATTATTGTTTTATGTCTGGGAAACTTCCTGTTCCCTATGACTATAGAATAGGGGATTTGCTTCAACTTCCCTAGCCGTCAATGCATGCAAGTGATGTAAGCTAAAGCGTACAATGTGATTTTAGACATTGGCATATTGGATGAGTTTGTTTACCACAGATTTGACTGCTTTATTATCAAACTCATTTCCCTCAAAGGTTTCACTCTTACCACGTTGTCCAATATCTCGCAGTTCAATGACAGCATTAGAGTCAATCATGCCAATAAAAGCACAGACTTGTTTGATTTGATCAATTGAACGTGAACCGTTGGTACCGCCATAACTGACAAAAGCCGAAGGTTTGCTCTGCCATTCTTTATAAACGAAGTCGATGGCATTTTTCAGTACAGGACTATAGCCGTGATTGTATTCTGGTGTAATGAAAATAAACGCATCTCCAGAAGCAACTTTTTTCGCCCATTCTTGCTGTTTAGGCTGATCATAGATTCCTGAGGCGGGTGAGTTTTTTCCGGCAAAGAAAGGTAAATCCCATTCTTTTAAATCTACAATTTCAACATTGAGGGTACTGAAGTCGAGTTTTTGGATTTCTTTAAGTAACCATTCTGCGACTTTAATGGCAACACGACCTTCTCGAATACTGCCCACGATGATTTGGATATTCATTTATTTTCATCTCTATTTTTCTATTAAAACATTATGCGCAATCAAGGTCATAGGTACAGTAGTGATTTGTATATGATTTTAAAATTTTGAGTTAATAATAAGATTGATCAGGATTTGAATTTCCATTCTAATAAGGAAAATTTTAATTTTGAATAGATATGAAAGACGACATTGCACTGATTATGGCTTTACCCAATGAATCTAAAGGGTTATTTGAACAAGCAGGTATCACTGTCCATTATAGCGGGATTGGCAAGATTAATGCAGCCTATACGGCATTCGATGTTATTCAAAAAACCGGCTGTAAAACCATACTGAATTTAGGTAGTGCAGGAAGTTCTTTCTTTGATGCCCATGAGTTGATTGAGGTAAAAACCTTTGTGCAACGTGATATGGATGTTTCCCCACTCGGTTTTGATGTGGGCGTTACGCCAATGGATGAGCATTTTCCACGCGAAATTCATTTAGAATCGTATTTTCCACATTTAGCGCAGGGTGTTTGTGGTACAGGGGATAGTTTTGAAACAGGACAACCCAAAGTGAGCTGTAACTTGGTCGATATGGAAGGCTATGCACTGGCTAAAGTCTGTAAAAAATTAGATGTGCGTTTAGTTTCGATTAAATACATTACAGATGGTGCAAATGACACCGCACATTTAGATTGGGAAGATAATTTATTATTGGGTGCACAAAAGTTGTTAAAACTATATCAGTCTATTTATTAAAGACTTAGTTTGTTTGAGTATTATATAAAGTTTAAAATTGAGTCTTGGCGACCATAGAACTCTATGGCCGTTTGCCAAAATAACCAATAAGTATATTGGATGATTAATTGCGCGGTAACACACCATATAAAGTCATATGGATTGTATGTTCAATTGCGCGTTGACACATACTTTTATTACGCAAAGTTTTACCAGTCACCATTTCAATTTGAGTACTAAAGTCTGCATAATTTTGAGTCAATGCCCAAATATTAATAATCAGCAATTCAGCATCGATTTGATCTGATATTTTACCTTGCGCCTGCCAGTTTAAAATCACTTTAGCTTTGCGTTTAAAGAGCTTTTTAAGCGGGCCTTTGAGGATCGGTAAAATATGTGGTGCGCCTTGAATCACTTCTAACGCGAAAAGTTTTGAAGCTTTAGGCTGAGTTCTAGAGATTTCAATTTTGGTCATGATGTAATGTGACAAAGCTTCTGTCGGTTCCAATTCTGACTCAAGCGACTGCAACGGTGCTAACCATTTCTGCATAACTGTCGTTAGCACTTCAACATATAAGGCTTCTTTATTTTCATAGTAGTAGAAAATATTGGATTTATGCATATCTGCTAATTGAGCGATTTCATCTAGACTTGCGCCATTGAAACCATAGACAGAAAATACGTCAAGTGCAGCATTGAGCAGCTGCTGGCGTTTTTGAGCACTCTTTTTTTGTTCCATCGCATCTTTAATCGAAAAACTGATTATTAAATTGTACGGTAAAATGTTTGATTTGTGCACAGAAAGCAGCATTATTTTGGTATATTTCTGATAAATAATGATGAAGTTTTATTATTAAGTCGATCGTAGATCCCTATTATCTAATTTTGCACTAAACTGGAGCAAATCTTATTTTAAAATTCTGTCAGTTATGACTTAATATTTAAATTTTGTGACATTTTTTAGTATAAGGTTAATTTTTGAGTTAATTTAAAAATTAGATAATCTTAAATAGCATGATTTAATTTTCATTTAAGAAAACTGACTTGCTTTAAAATACCCAACTCATTTTTAATCAATAGAAACAGTTGAAAACTTAAACATATTTGTGACAGCGAACATTTTCTATCCGATCAAAACGACTAAATATTCGATTTAATTATTCAAGATCAGCAACATGGTTCCGCAAGGTTGGGGTTTGTTGGCATTTCATAAATGGTTTGCGTTGTAGGTTAAAATTGAGCAGGCAAGGCATGAAACGAAGAGAATAGAGAGACTATTTTCGAGTTTCATAACGAAGACTGAGATAATTTTAGCCACAACCCTTCGGGACTTGTGTGTTTTTTGCCGCTACGTTGTTACGAACTACTCATTTAGAATGACTAAATTTCGTATTTCGCGCCTAGTATCGACTAAAAAATACACGTAGTCGCAAACATAGACGAATTGCCAGCAAACCCTAATATGTAAAGACAAAAATATTCTGCCCAACAATACCTTGCGTTGCCAACAAAAGCGTATTTTGTTGCTGTTCATGTTGCAAGCACAGCGCTGAGTACCTGTTGTTCAAGTTCTGCAAATGCCACACCCTTTTGACGTGGGCGTGGTAAATCGACTTGAAACTGTTGCGCAATATGTCCTTTATCCAAAAGAATAATACGATCGGCGAGTTGAACCGCTTCACTGACATCATGGGTAACAAGGATGGTGGTAAAGCCTTGTTCTAACCATAACTTTTCAATTAAATTCTGCATCTCTAGTCGCGTCAATGCATCTAAAGCACCTAAAGGTTCATCCAGTAATAAGACTCGTGGTGTATGTGACAAAGCACGAGCAAGCGCCGTTCGTTGGCGTTGTCCACCAGAAAGCTGTGATGGCCAAAGTCCAGATTTCTCCTTTAATCCAACCTTTTCTAATAATTGCTCAGCTTTAGAAAATTGGTTTTTGGCTAGACCCAATTGCACATTTTTTAGAATACTTTTCCATGGCAATAAGCGTGGATCTTGGAACATCACCCGAATATCATCTGCAATGATCCCTTCACGGAAATTTAATAAGGATTTAAATTTGATTTCACCATAACTGGGTTGTTCTAAATCGGCAATTAAACGCAGTAGGGTACTTTTACCACAACCACTACGTCCCACAATTGCAACGAATTCACCAGCTTCAATGTTTAAATCTAAGTCCTCAAGAACTTTAACTTCGCCATAATATTTATGCAGTTGTTCGATCGAAATTTCTGCACCAATTTTTGCTTGTTGTTCTTCAACAATCTCGGTTGGTGCCACCAAGTCATTGGCATATTGGCTAATGCTTAAATCGGTCATATCAGACTCCTATTTTTGATAACCTGCGTGCCAACGCAATAGGTATTTTTCTAAAAATTGTGCAAATACATCGGCAAGTTTGCCTAAAAGGGCATACAGCAAGATACCTACTAGCACGATATCTGTTTGTAAAAATTCACGCGCATTCATGGTCATATAACCAATTCCAGATTGTGCGGAAATTGTTTCTGCCACAATCAGCAGTACCCAAACCAACCCCAGTGAAAAGCGTAAACCCACTAAAATTGAAGGCATTGCGCCCGGTAAAATAATGTCTTTATACAATTGCCATCTGCTTAATCCATAGCTTTTTCCCATTTCAATCAATTGAGGATCAACTGAACGAATCCCATGATAGGTATTGATGTAGATCGGGAAAAACACACCGACAGCCACTAAAAAGAGTTTTGCAGACTCATCAATTCCAAACCATAAAATAACCAATGGAATCAGCGCCAATGCTGGAATATTTCGGATCATTTGCAAGGTGGTATCCAATAAGTTGGATGCAACTTTTGATGAACCATTAAGCAGTCCCAAAAATAGACCGAGCCCACCACCAACTAAGAGGCCAAGTAGCGCGCGACCAGCACTGACTTTGACGTGCTGCCAAAGCTCACCGCTGACTAAAAGTGTCCAAAACGCAGAGACTACCGCTGTCGGTGCAGGTAAAACACGGCTTTCAAGCAATCCTGTTTTAGACGCAATTTGCCAAATGACAATCAGTAAAATCGGCACAATCCAAGGCAGCAAACGCTGCCCAATTTGTTTCGTTCCACGTGAAACGGCAGTACTTTTGGCTGGAGCAGCATTGTTAATTAAGGCATTCATGCAGGCTCCTGTAATGGTTTCTTATTTTCTTCAGGGGTGTAATTATTGGCAACGATTTCGCCAAATGGTCCAGTCAAATTAGGTTGCGTGAGTTTCTTGCGTGTTTCCAACGGCAGTAATGGGAATACCAGTTCAGCAAAGCGAATAGATTCTTCCAAATGTGGGTAGCCTGAGAAAATAAAGGTATTGATGCCTAAATCTGCATATTCTTGAATACGATCTGCAACAGTCTGTGGATCACCGACCAAAGCCGTACCTGCACCACCACGAACGAGTCCAACTCCTGCCCAAAGATTTGGTGATACTTCAAGCTTACTACGATCACCATTATGTAGCTCAGCCATACGGCGCTGACCGACGGAATCCATTTGTTTAAATTTTTTCTGTGCAGCGGCGATCGTCGCATCATCTACATATTGGATCAGTTCATTGGCAGCTTGCCATGCTTGTTCATTGGTCTCACGAACAATGACATGTAAACGAATACCATAATTAAGTTGACGACCTTTGGCATCGGCTTTCGCTTTCACTACTGCAATTTTTTCTTTGACCGCAGCAGGTGGTTCGCCCCAAGTCAAATAGGTATCAACTTGCTCAGCAGCCAATTCAATCGCATCTTCAGAAGAGCCTCCAAACCAGAGTGGTGGATAAGGCGCTTGAATCGGTGGATAAAGCAGCTTAGCATCATCTACACTTAAACGTTCGCCATGGAAGGTAAATGATTCACCGGTATGTGAACGTTTTAAAATTTCATGCCAAATCGTGGTGTATTCAGCTGCTGTTTTATAACGTGAAGCGTGGTCTTCGTATACGCCATCACCTTTCAACTCTTGCTCATCACCACCTGTAACGAGGTTGAGTAAAACTCGACCATTGGATAGACGATCAAAAGTTGCAGCCATACGTGCTGCAAGCGCTGGTGTTGTTACGCCTGGACGTAACGCAACCAAGAATTTTAAATTTTTAGTCGCATCAATTAGGCTCGCAGCAGTAATCCATGGATCTTCACATGAACGTCCCGTGGGAATGAGTACACCTTCATAGCCCAAATTATCCACAGCTACAGCAATTTGTTTCATATAAGCATGGTCAACTTGGCGAGCACCTTTGCTTGTACCTAAATAACGACTGTCACCGTGAGTAGGAATAAACCAGAAGATTTTCATTTCATTCATCCTTAGAAAATATTATTTCGCTGTCCAAACCGCTTGTTTAATATCAATGCTGTTTGGAATAATTTTGAGTTCGCTAAAACGATTGGCCAGTTGTTGCTGATCTGCAATTACTTTTGCTGAAAGCGGTGCTGCACCCGAAGGTCTTGGGCGTCGCTCAATAAAAGTTTGACTAACTTTCGGTTTTAAACCAGTGCTTTGCCCGATGGCTTGTGCTGTTGCGACACGATTGGCTTGTACCCATTTATCAGCAGTATTAATTTGCTGGATAATGCCTTTAACTGCTTGAGGATATTTCTTTACAAAATCTGGCGATGCTAAATAGAAGGTATAATTCGGACTTAAACCCTGCCCTGAGGCGAGGATACGCGCTTGATCTTCGACTTGAGCAGAAGCAAAGAATGGGTCCCAAATCGCCCAAGCGTCGACAGCACCTTTTTGAAATGCAGCACGGGCATCAGCAGGGGTTAACCAAATCGGTTGAATGTCTGACCATTGCAAACCAGCTTTACGGACAGCTTGTACCAATAAATAATGCGCACTTGAGCCTTTTTGCAACGCAATACGTTTACCTTTCAACTCATTCAGTTTGGTGATTTTTGAATCTTTAGGCACTAAAATTGCCGAAGCCAACGGCTTGGCTGCTTCATAGGCAATGTAGTACAGCGGTTTATTCGCGGCTTGGGCATATACTGGCGGGGTATCGCCAGTGACACCAACATCCAGAGAACCTACAGCAAGGGCTTCTAAAATTTGAGGGCCCGCAGGGAATTCATTCCAAGTGATTTTGGCATTTGGGAATTCTTTCTCATACAACTTTTGTTGTTTGGCGATTGCAAAATTAATAGAACTTTTTTGAAAGCCAATACGTAATTCTTTTACCGTTGGATCGATTGCCCACACAGAGGCTGAACCCAGCATTGCGCTACAGATCAACATCGTGGTCATGGCATGAGTCGTTGCATTGAACCATGAGGCTGTGTTTTGTTGTGCGATTTGCTGGGTCATATTAATGTCCTCTTTAACGGCGTTGTTGGCGAAATTAATTCGCTAAAACAGCTGCTTGAATGTTGATTTTATTGGGAATGAGTTTTTGTTGATAAAAAGCATCTGCGACAGCTTGCTGTTTCTTTACCACATCGTTAGAAATTGGAGTCACACCAAAACCCATACGAGAAATTGAGGTATTCAAAATATCAAGCGGTAAGCCTGTCGGTTTTTCTAAGAGTTTTGCCGCATCGGTTTGATGTTGAGACACCCACTGCGTTGTCGTATTCAGTTCATTGACCACAATTTTTAAAACATCGGGATGTTGTTCAGCAAACTTACGATCAGCCAAATAGAATTGGTGGTTATTGACCAAGTTTTGACCTGTCGCAATGACTTTGGCATTGAGTTGTTTTTCAGCAGCAGCAAAGAACGGATCCCAAATGACCCAAGCATCTACAGCACCTTTTTCAAAGGCAGCACGTGCATCAGCTGGTGGTAGGTAGACCACTTGAATATCATCAAGTTTTAAATGATTTGCTTCTAAAACTTTGAGTAAAAGATAATGTACATTTGAACCTTTATTCAAAACTACACGCTTACCTTTTAAATCTTGGACTGATTGAATGGCTGAATCTTTCGGCACAATTAAGGCTTCAGCCAAAGGTGCAGCAGGTTGATTGGCAACATAGACCAGATTTGAGTTTGCAGCTTGGGCGAAAATAGGCGGTGCTTCCCCAGATTCACCAAAGGCCACACTACCGACATTTAAACCTTCTAGCAGTTGAGGACCAGCAGGGAATTCAACCCATTTCACATTTACCCCTTTTTCCTTTAGGGCTTTATCTAAGTCGCCACGTGCTTTGATAATGGGCAAGACCCCATATTTTTGAAAACCGATATTTAAGGTTGTGGTTTCTTGTGGTTTTGAGCATCCAGTAAGCATCATGATGGTGGCAAGGCTAGCACTAATAAGGGTGATTTTTTTCCACGAAGGTTGAAATAAGCTCGCCATGAGTCACGATGCTCCTATAAAGTCAGAAAAAGGCATGAGCATCAGCTTAAAAGGCTTTGTATTTTCAAAAAAATAAGTTTTTAGTGATTGCTAATGAAAAAAACAGATAAATAATTAACTGCTAAGCTTAGCTGTAAATGAGAAATATAAAGTGGATATTCTATAAAAATATAATGCTATAAGAATTTGAAAATTATGATGTTATTTGTATTATTCAATCACCATATATAGATTCCACTCTCAAGAATAAGAAAATATTCTGCTTGATGGAATCTATAGCGATAAGCTTAGCAGCAAATGTGATAATTGATTGAGAATAAAAAAATTCATCAATTTTAAGCAATTGATTTTTTAAAGACCATCGAATTACGTTGATAGTTATACAGCGCTTGTCGGGCTTCGGGTAAATCATCAACATTGGCCAGTTCAAATCCATGCTCTAAGAACCAGTGTGCGGTTCGCGTGGTTAATACAAACAGTTGTTGAATACCCAATTGACGTGCATTTTCTTCTAGGAAATGCAAAATTTGGCTACCACGATTAGATTTGCGATAGCTTGGGTGTACAGCTACACAAGCAATTTCGGCCGATTGCACTTCATTGTCTGTTGATGGAATCGGGTAGAGCGCAGCACAGGCGAGAATTGTTCCATCTCGCTCAATGACGGCAAACTTTTCGATTTCATTTTCTAAACGTTCGCGTGAGCGATAGACTAAAATACCTTCATCTTCCAAAGGGCGTAGTAGATTAATCAAACCGCCAACATCACCAATATTTGCCATACGAACTTCTTCATAATGGGCATCGGTGATCATGGTGCCATGTCCATCACGGGTGAAGAGCTCTTTAATCAATGCACCATCATCGCTATAGGAAAGCAGATGAACGCGATTTACGCCTTTTAGTGAGGCTTCTTTTGCATTGTGCAAATGCAAAGCGATTTCAAAATTTGAATCTTGGTATTTTTCAATATGCTTATCGAGTTGTTGCGGGGTAATTTCACGTCTCAATTGCCCGTATTCATCCATTAAGCCCTGTTGATTGCCTAAAAAAATCAATTTATCGGCTTTGATATGAATAGCCGTTTTTGTTGCAACTTCTTCCGCAAGCAAGTTAAATACTTCACCTGTGGTGGAATACCCTGTAGGGCCAAGTAACACAATATTTTGATTGCCTAAATGGCCTTGAATGGCTTCAGTATCAATCGTGCGAACTTCGCCAGTGAGTTGGAAATCGACACCATCACGAATGCCATACGGCTTTGCTGTGACAAAATTACCTGAGACCACATCAATGCGTGCGCCAAACATAGGTGAATTGGCTAGTCCCATAGACAATAAAGCTTCGATTTGTAGACGAATCGAACCAACGGCACTCATAACACAAGGCAGTGATTCACGTGTGGTGACACGACGGTTGATATGGATCGGGCTTTGAATTTTATTGTGAAGCAAGTTGGCCGTAATTTGCGGGCGAGCGCCGTGGACTAAAATGAGTCGTATGCCCAATGAATGCAGTAGCGCAATATCATGAATAATATGCTGAAAATTTTCATGTTCAACAGCTTCACCACCAAACATCAATACAAAAGTTTTACCACGATGGGCATTGATATAGGGTGCAGAGTGACGAAACCAATGCACGTATTCTTGCGTTGTGCTTTGTATTGTTTCTAAACTGTCGGTTTGCATGCCTATCTCAGTATTGATGATTGCGATACAGCGATTCTAAACAAAAATAGTGCAAGAATAATAGGGTCTGCTGACAATTCGTCTATGTTTGCGACTACGCGGTTTTTTAGGTGATACGAGGCACGGAATACGAAATTTAGTCATTCTAAATGAGTAGATCGTAACGAAGTAGCGGCAAAAAACACGCTAGTCCTGAAAGGTTGTAGCTAAAATTATCTCAGTCTGCGTTATGAAACTCGAAAATAGTCTCGCTATTCCCTTCGTTTCCTGCCTTGCCTGCTCAATTTTATTCTACAACGCAAGCCATTTATGAAATGTCAACAGACCCTAATCAATAAAAAAAGCACTCGAACGTGGGAGGACGAGTGCAAAAGGGTCATATGAGTGTTGCGATTCACATTGGATTATTGAGTTAAAAACCAAATATTTTAAGGATTACTGTTCATTGAAATTACACAAGTTAATCTTTTCATTTTGAACAATTTACCGAGGATATTTGCCTTTTTAGCTAATTCAATAATTAACCAGTTCAGATTCAATCTAATCGTAAAATATAGAGAAACTATGGAGATATAAATGAAAGTATGTAGTTTATTTATTTGCCTAATCAATTAGATTTTAATCATATTCTCAAAATGTGAAAAAACCCAAGCTGAGTTGGGTTTAAAAGTTAAAATATTGACATTAACCAATCACACGAATAATACGATTATTTCGCTCATTTACCAGCACATAATCACCATTTACTTTATACCATTGCTGATATCTTCCAGGTTTAGGTAACTGGCGGTAGTTTTTATAATTGACATGATAACGCGAAGAATTGAATTGAGTCGGGAAGTATTGCCCTGAGCGCCAGCGCTGACTCGAATTTACTCGGTTGTCATAATGGTTGTTGTTATTCCAACGATTGTCATGTTTATGATCCCAATGGCTTTGTTGATAGCGATTGTGATCATTTCGATGATAATCATGCGGTGCAGCCATCGCAGACGTTGCAATCAGCGCACTCATCGATAAAGCCAGTGTCGTTAAGATATTTTTCATTTGATTCACCTGAATTGAACTTTTGTCCTTTGATGTAATTAAATTACTCAATAATTTGAGATAAACGGTGAGCAAGATTTAGGTGAATTGTGAAATGTATGAAGACTTGATGAAGAGACCCATTGAGGTTTTTCTTTTCATAAATAAAAAAGCCCAAAAAAGAATTTGGGCTGTAAATATCGTAGTTTGGATATTATCGAATCACACGGATAATATGGTGGTTGCGTTCATTAACCAGTACATAACGACCATCTACTTTATACCAGCGTTCAAATTTAGCCGGTTGATGCAGGTTTTTGTATGCACGATAATCATTCACATAATAGTGATTGTCATGATAACGATCAGGTAAAATGACACCTTCTCGCCATTCAAATTTTTCATGTGATGCAACAGGGCGATGATTTTGACCATGATCCCAGTCAGCCATTGCTGAAGTAGCAACTAAGGCACTGAGTGATAGTGTGATTGCGCTTAGAACTTTTCTCATTTGAATCGACCTTTTCAGACGGATGCTTTATCCGATCATTCAAATTACAATTTAAGTTAAGATGAAAAATGGAGAAATATCATTCAATTGTCAATTTTATGGAGGTTTCTAGAGTTTTTTAAAAACAGATTGTAAATGATGAAATTTAGACAAAAAAAAGCTCAAACAAAAAGGTGTTTGAGCCTATGAAACCAAAATATTTAAAAACTACATCCCTCGGATATTCACAATATTATTATTGTCTGAGTCGACCAAGATATAGTCATTGTTAATCTTATACCACTGTTGATTACGTGAAGGTTTTGGAAGATTTTCTTCTTTATAATCAACTTTATAACTATTACCACGGTAATGCTGTGGCATTACATAACCCATTTGCCATTTGTGCTGTTGCAAACGTTTTACACCACGTTCTTCACGTTCACGACGTTGTTCTTGAATGTTGTCATCGTCATTACCACGATCACGATGATTGTGTCCACGATCTCCACGGTCACTTTTGCCACGATCAAAACCATTGTCATCGTCAAAATGAGGACCTGCACTGCTGATCTGAGCCGTCAACAGCGTTGATAAAGAGATGGCGATGATCGCTAAAATCTTTTTCATAATCGTCCTCGCTTATTCAATATGTTTATTTTGACCTCACTACTGTACTGCTAAATTGCAGAGAAACTGTGAAGAAAGTTCAGTTTTTCATTTAAAATGACAGACATAATAAAAACATATTTATGTAAAAGTGAAAAGGGTTATTGCAAAGCTTTGAGCTGTAATGCATCGCAGCAAATTTTTTTTAGCGGAATATGTGACTAAAAAATGTAAATATTTATGAAAATAAACTTGTATGCAGGCTTAGAGAGATGACCCCACTATAAATTGAGCCTGAATGATTAATACCACTGCTGATTCATCTCCTTTAAATAATTGATTGCTTTGATAATCTCTTTAGCTTGATGAGCATCATCTAAGGCCTGAATAAACTGATTTGGAAGCTGTAATTGTTCGATAGAACGAATCATCTCTACTTTATGTTTTAAATCTTTCATAAAAAACGCCTCAAATTGATCTGCTTAACTTGAGTAACACTATAGAGGAAGCGTTATTATTTAAGAAACTGAATAAAGTTATAGTTTTTATTGGATAAAGCGATTTTGATGTGGGCTTTTATTAAATTTTTATTTTGACTCTGTGATCAATATTTTAAATGACAGTATCTCTTATGATTTTCTCCACGCTTCGAAAAGCGCGGAGAAACAGACCCTAATCTTGTGCGTCGATACTCTCACCATTCAACGCAAGGCTATCATCTCCCATGAGGTAGAGATAAGCAGGCATGATGGCTTCAGGTGATGGTAAAACCTTTGGATCTTCATCAGGATAAGCTTTGGCACGCATAGCGGTACGGGTCCCACCTGGGTTGATACAATTATATCGAATATTTGGATAAGTATTTTCTTTAGCAAATATTTTACTGACCGCTTCAATCGCAATCTTTGAAACCGAGTAAGCGCCCCATTGCGCACGTGCTTCACGTCCTACACCAGAGCTGGCGAAAACGACTGATGCATTTTCAGATTTTTCCAGTAAAGGCAGTAATTCTTGGGTGAGCACAAAGGGTGCACGTAAATTCACCGCCATCACATCATCCCAAACCTCTTCTGGATAATGTGCCAACTCAACACGCTCTCCTAAGATTCCGGCATTATGCAAAATACCATCTAAGCGGCCAAATTGTTGCTCTAGAGTATCGACGAGCAGTTCATAGTCACGTGAAGAGGCAGTAGAAAGCTGCAAAGGAAGAATGGCAGGCTGGGGGGCACCAAGTGATTCAATTTCATCATAAATGACTTCAAGTTTATTGAGCGTGCGACCATGTAACACGACTGTTGCGCCGTGTAAGGCGTAGCTGAGCGCAGCTGCACGTCCAATACCGTCTCCCGCACCCGTAATAAGGATAATTTTATCCTTCAATAAATCTGGGCGAGGTTGATATTCTGAATACTTCATGGGAGACCTCCTATAGTTGTTATGATGTCATTTAGGCTTTGGACGCAATGTCGTTACCCAATCAAACAATGTTTCTCATCATTTAGAATGATTAAATTTTATATGTCTTACTTTGCACTGTTGGAAAAGAACTGCTTCTCGTAAAGCGAGCCGAAGTGCCAACAGCGCTGTCTTCTATATAAAAACATTGAAACATCATATTCAAGATGTTTCAGTGTTATTTATCATGTTGTTGGGTAAATTGAATGATTTTCTTGAACTTTAACTATTCACAAGTTTTCGAATAACTTGATGTAATTCATCGACATTCTCTACGATACAGTCGGCTTGCCAAGCATTTAAATCATCTTTGTACTGTAATGGTAAATAACCATATGCTGCGAGGATTGTATACATTTGCGCATTACGTCCTGCATCAATATCGCGCGGATGATCACCCACATAAATACATTGTTCAGGTGCAATCTCAATTTGCTTTGCCGCCAGATACATTGGCTCAGGATCTGGTTTGGTCTGAGCGACATCTTCAGGACAGACCAGAACAGCGCAACGTTGTGTGAGGTTCAATGCGTTCAATAATGATTCACTTAACCAACGTGGTTTATTGGTCACAATACCCCAAGGGATCTGTTGGCTTTCTAACTCTGCCAAAAGTGGATACATACCCGCAAACAGGTCTGTGTCTACAGCAATGTCATCACCATACTGATCTAAAAAGCGTTGGCGATGTGCTAGAAAGACTGGATCATCTACTTCAAGCTCTGGATAAACCAGTTTTACCATTGCGCGTGCACCCTCAGAAACCTGAGTGCGGATCAAATCCGCATCAACCACTGCGCGTCCTTCTTCTCGACACATATTTTGAATAATACGGATAAAATCCGCAGCCGTATCAATCAGTGTTCCGTCTAAATCAAAAAGAACAGCTTGCATCAAACACCTTCATTCACAGTATAAACCATGTAATTCACATCAACATTGGGCGCAAGCCAGTAATGCTTTGTGAGTGGGTTGTAGTGTAAGCCAGTCATATCTTTAAGTTTTAAACCTGAGTTACGAATGTCATCTGCAAGTTCAGACGGTTTAATAAATTTATGATAATCATGGGTGCCTTTTTTCAATAAACGTAATACATATTCCGCACCAATAATTGCGAATAAATAAGACTTAGGATTACGGTTAATTGTTGAGAAAAACACATGACCATTTGGTTTAACTAACTTTTGACACGCTTGGATGATGGATGCTGGGTCAGGAACATGTTCTAGCATTTCCATACATGTAACAATATCGTATTGTCCTGCTTGTTCTTCTGCGAGTTGTTCCACAGGAACCTGGCGATATTCAATATTTTGAACATTTTCTTGTTCAGCGTGTAAGCGAGCCACATTCAATGGCGCTGCCCCCATATCGATACCTAAAACATCGGCACCACGACGCGCCATACTTTCAGCCAAAATCCCGCCGCCACAGCCCACATCAAGAATCTTTTTGCCTGTAAGACCATTGGCATGTTCATCAACCCAGTTTAAACGCAGTGGATTGATTTGATGTAAAGGTCTGAACTCAGAGTGTTGATCCCACCATAAAGCAGCAAGTGCTTCAAATTTAGCAATTTCCTGTGGATCAACATTAAGTTGCGACATGCCGGGCACCTCTAAGTAAATTGTTTTAATCAAAAATTAAGTTCAGTTATGCTAGTGTTTGTTAACACTTCGTCTATTTATGAAATATCAACAGACCCTAGTGTAACCATAAATCCAGAAAAAGCGATGAATCGTGTAAAAAACTTCACAGAAGGAAAACGATTTTCCCATATTTGTTTTATAGTGAATGCATAAGCTATACGAGATGACTACGAGGACAATAAAGTCAATGAAAAAATTTATTTTAGGTGGCATGACTACCATGGTGATGGCGTTTTCTGTAAATGCCATGGCTGTCGATTTTGTTGCAGGTAAAGATTATACCGTGGTGCAAAACCCAGGAAAAGTTTCAGTTCCTGGTAAAATTGAAGTACGTGAGTTTTTTTGGTATGGATGCCCTCACTGCTTTACATTAGAACCGCATATGCAAGCGTGGTTAAAGAAGATCCCTAAAGATGTTAACTTTATCCGTACACCTGCAGCAATGAATCCATTATGGGAACAAGGTGCTCGTGCATATTATGTGAGTGAAGCATTGGGTGTACGTAAACGTACGCATTTGCCTTTATTCCATACCAATCATGCAGGTAATCAGCAAGTTCTACAAAAAGATGCTTTTGCTAAATTCTTTACTCAGTACGGTGTGCCTGAGGCGAAATTTAACAGTATGTATAGTTCTTTTGCGATCACTGCAAAAATTGCTGAATCAAACCAATTGGCACAACAGTACCAGCTTTCAGGGGTGCCTGCTGTTGTGGTAAATGGTAAATATGTGGTTCAAGGTGAAGATGGTAAAGTGACGCAAGTTGTTGACTATCTGATCAATAAAGAACGTAAAGCCAAATAAGCTTTGCTGTTTTTAAAACCCGCAATTGAATTGCGGGTTTTTTTATTGCTGGTGATATACAGACGAGTTTGGGAAATAAATTAAGCTCTATCTCGGTCCCAATTTTCGATGCCTTTAAAAATTAAGCGGATTTGCGTCACCGATTGTTTTTTAAGGACCATTTTTTGTAACTCAAGTTCGATGCCTGAGTATTGGCGAGATAAGTTAATCCATGACATTGCCCAAGTAAAAGATAAATTAATCAAAATATTGGTGATCACTTTTAAATCATTTTCATCATGAAAATTTGCGATAACTTCAAACTTCTTTAACGCGTTGGCAAGGTCATCGTTTAGGAAGTCAATTTCACGGGCGATGGCTTTACGCACAACTTCTGAACCACCCCAACGTTCCGCGATCATAAAAATCCATTGTTGCGAACTGCTGTCTACAGCCTCAAAAAACAGTGCCATGCTGGTTTTGGTTTTCGCTTCAGGATGCGCTAGGCCTTTGCCTAATTGATGTAGGACATTCTTTAAATAAAGCGCAACTTGATCCACCAGCTCTTTGCCCAACTCATCCATATCTTGGAAATGGCGATAAAACGCTGTCGGAACCAAACCAACTTCACGGGCAACTTCTCGCAAACTGATACTCGAAAATGAACGACCCGATGTGCTTAAGGTTAAAGCAGCATCAAGTAAAGCCTGACGGCTTTGCTGTTTTCGTTCATCGCGTATCGACATTCTGGTATCCAAAGATTTTTGTTGTGATGAGTCTATCAAAAATAAAAACAAATTAAACGACGAATGTCAGTGTACAGGTGTTGACTGAATTTAAAAAATGATTATAGTGTACATATGTTCACTAAAAGAACGTTTGTTCACTCAATAAATAGCAAGCACAAAGAGGAACGTCACATGAGTAGCTATATGCAGTATCAGCCAGAATGGGTTCGTGAGGATTTTGTCGATTTTATCGCTGAAAAAATCAATCCTGTTTGGGCTTGGAAAAAGGTAAAAGCCACGATTATTAAAACTCGTGCATTAAGCCCTGATTTTTATCAAATTCAATTACGTCCAAATCGTAATTTTAAGCATCATCAGTTTAAAGCGGGACAATCTGTTCTTGTAACTGTTGAAATTGCGGGTGTGCGTCAACAACGTAGTTACTCTGTGGTTAAATTTTTGAATAATGGCGATATGATCATTGCTATAAAACAGCAGGGTAAAGTCTCCAATGCACTGAGCCAAATGGCTTTTGGTAGCATTGTTGAGTTGTCACAAGCTCAAGGTGATTTTGTTTTAGCTCAAGACGCGTCACCATTGTTATTGATTGCGTCAGGCAGTGGAATTACCGCAATCCATTCTTTGTTGCTTGAAGCACTTAAAGATTCAAATCGTCCAATTGATTTAATTTATTTTAGTCGTGATGAGGCTTTTCATGCAGATCTAGAGCAGCTTTATCAGCAACACGCATTGTTAAATTATCACTATATTCACACCGCTCAACAAAAGCAGCATTTAACCATCGAGTTATTGGAAAGTTTGGTTCCTGATTTCCAACAGCGTCAAAGCTATGCGTGTGGTGCAAGTGCAATGATGCAAAGCATCAATCAAATTTTTCAAGATTTGAATATCACAGATCGTTTGAAACAAGAGTATTTCCAGATTGCGGTAGATGAAAGCCTAGAAGCACAACCGATTGTTTTTTTACGCTCACAACAAGAGTTTGCTGCGAAATCAAACCTACTTGAAAGTGCTGAACAAGCGGGATTAAAGCCAACTCATGGTTGTCGTATGGGGATTTGTAATACCTGTACCTGTACCAAAGTGAGTGGTTCGACTAAAAATATGCTGACAGGTGAAATTGACCATGCTTCAAATACACAGATCAAATTGTGTATCAGCCAAGCGATAAGCCCTGTGGTCATTAATCTGTAAATTAAAGCAATCATTTCAATAAATTTAAACAACTTCTCGGTCTGTTGAACCTAGGCGTAGGAAGTTGTACCCAAAATTCAGCTAAGGCTTCTAAAAATGAAGTGCTGAGGAGCAAGACAATGAATATGTCAGTTACTTTTCCAAACAGTAAATCGAAACATTTAAACCCAGAACAAACCGCAGAGTTTGGTCGCCGTGTTGATGAAATCCGTCGTGAAATCATGGACAGTTTAGGTGAACAAGATGCCAAGTATATTTATAAAATCCGTAATTTTGTCCGTTATAGTGAAATTGCTTCACGTGCTATGTTGATGTTTGGCGGATGGATTCCACCTGTTTGGGTGGTGGGTACGGGATTGCTGGGAATTTCCAAAATCGTAGAAAATATGGAGCTGGGTCATAATGTTATGCATGGTCAATTCGATTGGTTAAATGACCCAAGTTTGAATGGTGCAAACTACGACTGGGATACCATGGCAACAGGTGATGATTGGAAATACACACATAATTATGTGCATCACACCTATACTAATATTGTGGGTAAAGATCATGATGTGGGTTATGGTTTACTCCGTGTTAGTGAATCACAAAAATGGGAACCGCGCTTTTTGTTTAATATCCCTTTAGCGATTCAATTGATGGTGTTTTTTGAATGGTATGTTGGCTTACAAAATCTACATTTGGAAGATGCGCTGATCTATAAAACAAAAACTTGGAAACAGGTCTGGGCAGATGCGGCAAAATTTCGTAAAAAAGCCCGCCGTCAAATTCTAAAAGATTATGTGTTTTTTCCTGTGATTGCAGGCCCCAATGCTTTGCCAGTGTTAGCTGGGAATGCCATTGCCAATGTGATCCGCAGTTTGTGGTCTTCAGCGGTAATCTTTAATGGTCATTTCACTGAAGATGCAGAGACTTTTGAAGCAGATAATGTGGAAAATGAAACCCGTGCTGAATGGTATTTACGTCAGATTCGTGGTTCTAGTAATTTTACTGGAACAGACTGGTTGCATATTTTGAGTGGGAATTTAAGTCATCAGATTGAACATCATTTGTTCCCTGATATGCCAGCCAATCGTTATTCAGAAGCTGCTCCAAAAATTAGAGCTTTATGTGCAGAATATGGCATCAATTATAATGAAGCAGATTTCCTGAAACAATTTGGCAGTGTATGGGTGCGTTTAGCCAAATGCTCTTTGCCAAATAGTCTGACAGCAACCATTACTCAGTCTTTACAAAAGTTGAAGGGTATTTTTGCTTAAACAAAGTTTTTGCGATGTGTAAGCATTGGTGTTGCTAAGGTGTTTATCTCGCTTCATTCAACTGGTGCAATAGCTGTTGAAAATAGATCCTCAATTGTTGTTAGAAGAACCTTATTGAGTTAAATAAGGTTCTTCTATTGCTTTTAATGCGATGTTTTAGATTCAGTGATTTTTAATTTTTTGGCTAAATTTCGAAAATTTTAAAACGTGGTTTGTATATCTATCTTTTTGTATAGACGTTTATTTAAGTCACCACATATAGATTTAGCGAGCAATTTCAAAAACCACCATCTTGTAACAAAACCATCTCTCTTGGATCTGTTATAATAAGTCGCAATATTTTTTGAATCCCATAAGGACAAGCTATGCGTATCGACCAACGTGCATTAGATCAATTACGTGAAGTTAAAATTACCCGTAACTACACCCGTTATGCGGAAGGTTCAGTATTGGTTGAATTTGGTCATACAAAAGTGCTGTGTACTGCAAGTATTGACAATTCAGTGCCACGTTTCTTAAAGGGTCAGGGCCAAGGTTGGGTGACTGCGGAATACGGTATGTTGCCACGTTCTACCCATACACGTAGCGACCGTGAAGCTGCTCGCGGTAAGCAATCTGGTCGTACTCAAGAAATTCAACGTTTGATTGGTCGTAGCTTACGTGCAATGGTGGATTTGAAAAAATTGGGTGAAAACACCATTACCATCGACTGCGATGTGATTCAGGCAGATGGTGGTACACGTACTGCTGCAATTACGGGTGCTGCGGTTGCATTAATTGATGCTATGAATGTACTTCTTGAGAAAAAGAAAATTAAGCATGATCCATTAAAAGGGCTTGTTGCTGCGATTTCTGTCGGCATGTATCAAGATGAAGTATTGCTTGATCTTTGCTATGAAGAAGATTCTAACTGTCAAACAGACTTGAATGTGGTGATGACTCAAGCAGGTGAGTTTATTGAAATTCAAGGGACTGCAGAAGAAAAACCATTTACACGCGCTCAGTCCAATGCAATGCTTGAAATGGCTGAAAAAGGTATTCAGGAATTGGTAAAAAAACAACAAGAAGCGCTTGGTTGGTAATTCTAAAATATTGATATATTTTTATAAACAAAACGCATCTTCGGATGCGTTTTTTATTGCATAAAATTGTTTTAACCTAAGTTGCTTATTTTTAAATTAAAACAAATATTTGATATTCATCGTTTTTTAAAAAATATTCATCAAACTGCCATAAAAACTTCACTCTAGCGTCATAGCAGTTGTATTGACTATCCCTACCTTTATTTCATGGATAGGACAATGCGAAATTTTTTGCTGATTTTAGTGACCAGTCTGAGTGTCTTACTCAGTGCTTGTAATGATGATAATGAAAGCTCAACGACGAATCCACAGCCACCCGCTGCTTGTAAAGTACATTGCGCACCATAATAAAAAATAAGGAAATAGAGATGAACCGTCGTGATTTTTTAGTCAATTCAACAAAAACAATATTTGGTACAGCCGCTTTAGCCAGCTTTCCAGCCAGCATCCAAAAAGCTTTAGCCATTGACGCCAAAGTCGAAACAGGCACGATTAAAGATGTAAAACATGTCATCATTTTGACGCAAGAAAATCGCTCGTTTGATAATTATTTTGGAACGTTAAAGGGTGTTCGTGGGTTTGGTGATCGTTTTACGATTCCGCTATCCGACAACCGTAAGATTTGGGAACAATACGATAAAGATAAGAATAAAATCTTTCCCTATCATTTAGACAGCACGCGTGGCAATGCACAACGTGTTAGCGGTACGCCACACTCATGGACAGATGGGCAATTTGCTTGGAACCATGGGCGTATGGGCAATTGGGTACAGTATAAACAACCCCAATCTATGGGATATTACAAACAAAAAGAAGTTGAATTTCAGTTCTCACTTGCCAACGCCTTTACCCTGTGTGATGCATATCATTGTGCAATGCATACAGGAACCAATTCGAATCGTATGTTCTTATGGGCAGGTTCAAACGGTCCGAAAGCTGCGGGTGTTGCCAGTGTCGTAAATGACTTGGACAGTATTGGTGCATCAAGCACAGGCTATGATTGGACAACCTATCCTGAGCGCCTACAACAAGCGGGTGTGACGTGGAAAGTTTATCAAAATATGCCAGATAACTTTACCGACAATCCTTTGGCTGGCTTTAAACAATATCGCCGTGCCAATGAGTTGTCTGGTAAACCTGTAAACAATGACAGCACGTGTCCTGCTTATGATCCAGCCATTGATGCAACACAACCGTTGTATAAAGGGATTGCCAATACGATGCCTGATGGTGGATTTCTTGCTTCATTTAAAGATGATATTGCCAAAGGTCAATTACCTCAAGTCAGTTGGATGGTTGCACCTGCGGCCTATAGTGAGCATCCAGGACCATCAAGCCCTGTACAAGGTGCTTGGTATATTCAGGAAGTTTTAAACGCTTTAACGGAAAACCCTGCAATTTGGAGCCAAACGGTTTTATTGGTCAACTTTGATGAAAATGATGGCTTTTTTGACCACGTTCCATCACCAAGTGCACCTTCAAAAGACGCTTCAGGTGTGATGCAAGGTAAAACCACTTTGAGTGATGAACAAATCTCATATGAATACGCTACGCATCCTAAAGCTTCAGCAGGACAACCTAACTTTACTGATCCTAAAGTCAGTAATGGTGTGGGAGTCTATGGTCCAGGAATACGCGTACCTATGTATGTGATTTCTCCCTGGAGCCGTGGTGGTTGGGTAAATTCACAGGTTTTTGATCATTCGTCTGTTATTCGTTTCTTAGAGCAACGTTTTGGCGTGCAAGAACCGAATATTAGTCCATATCGCCGTGCTGTATGTGGTGATTTAACAACAGCTTTTGACTTTAAAAATCCAAATACCACAGCTATTTCGGACTTGATGGGTAAAAAAACCAAGAATGATGCAGATGCGATTCGTAATGCGCAAGCGCTATTGCCGCCGGTTTCCCGTCCTTTAAGTCAGGTCTATCCTGTTCAAGAGTTAGGAACACGATTGTCTCGGGCATTGCCTTATATTTTACATAGTAGTGCGAAAGTTGATGTGGCAACAAAAACGGTGAAGTTAATGTTCTCCAATACAGGAACACACGCTGCAGTTTTCCATGTTTATGACAAATTGAATTTAGATGCGATTCCTCGTCGTTATATGGTTGAAGCAGGTAAGCAATTGGACGATGTATGGAAAGCTTCAAATGGACTATATGATTTATGGGTGTTGGGTCCAAATGGCTTCCATCGTGGCTTTGCAGGTGATTTAGCCAAGTCTGCACAAATAGAGGCATTGCCAGAAGTGCGTGTATGTGTTGAAGAATGTGATCCTAAACTCTATTTAAAAGTTCGTAATGATGCTACGAAAACAGCAAAATTGACAGTGAAAGCCAATGCTTATCTACCCAATAAGACATGGAATATCGAAACGGCTTCTACAGAAAAGGAGTTGAATTGGAATATGTCTGATTTCGGTGGTTGGTATGATTTTACTGTAACAATAGAGGGCGATAGCACCTTTAAACGTCGTTTTGCTGGGCGTATTGAAACGGGTAAAGATTCATTTTCTGACCCTTATATGGGATTTATAGAATCTTAATTTTAAATAGCTGAATTTTTATAATTTAAATAAGGTGCGAATTGCACCTTATTTTTAGTTGATAGAAGGCCACATAATTTGCGCAAACTTACATGATTAAGATTCCAATCATCTATTTACGTCAATAGATACATAAATCAGCTGAAATCCCTTGTTTCGTATACAGACTCTACAAATCTTTTCATCAACCGATATTTAGAATATTTCAAACTTTAGCAAATGGCAGGCTTATGAAAATACTCATTGTTCTATTCGCAGTGATTACCTTTGTATTGATGGCTGGAGATCCACGCCGTGAAGATTTCGAAAGCAAAGAATTTGACGCAAAAAATAATGAACCGCAACAACATGCTGAACAGCAGCATGATCAAGAAGACTCTGGAGAACCTTCTTGATCATTTGGGCAGGACTAGCTTTCAGCTTTAGATTTTAACATCTGATAAGTGAAATTCTTACCATTTAACACATCCATATTCATGTCTTTATACTGTTGTAGAATCTCAGCTTGATTAAATTCACAAGATTTTTGCGTTTGTGTGCCTGTTTGATGAACAGTGCTATAACAAGAACCCACCTTATTCACAAAAGCATAGTAAGGTGAAAGGGGAATATGCGCAGCTTCTAATACTTTGGGTGCTAAGAAATGTGCTGCCACAAAAGGCCCTTTAAATTGCTTTTGATCAATGGGGAAATTTGCCCAAACTGCAAGCGGTGTTTCAAAGAAGCGCACATCTTTTTTCTCAGATTTTTCTTGCTCTGATTTAAAGAAGCCATACTCATCGTAAACGCTTTGTAAGTTGGGTAAATGGTCACCAAAGAAAATCACAATTGTTGGGCGATCAAGCTGTTTGACATGCTCAATCAGGGTTTTAAATTTATCGTCAGCACGTTGCATACCCGTTAAATAAGTATTCAGTGCACGTTTACTGTTCTCACTCACACCATCTTTGGTGATTTTAAAATGATCTTTACCAAAGCGATCATCACTGTACATTGGATGATTTTCAACACTGATCGCATAGATAAATTGCGGTTTATCCGTATTTTTAAGCTGATTTTCAATACTGTTATAAATTAAATCATCAGTAGCCCAACCCGCAGCATTAATATATTTAGCACGGTCAGCCATGTTGATCATATTTTCAATTGAAGTAAAACGGTTAAAACCTAGATTTTGATAAACTGCGCTACGGTTATAAAAATATTTGCCGTTGTTATGCATTGCAGTTGTTTCATAACCCAATGTATTTAAATACATCGGTAATGAATAAGTTGGACGTTTTAATTTTGAGACATAAGCCAGTTCATTATGATTTAAATAGGTATTTAGACTGGTTAACACTTCAAACTCAACGTTAGCAGTTCCTCCACCAAAACTTGGAGACAATAAGCTAGAAATCTGATTTTTACTAATCGTTGGGGTGATGTTAGGTGGAATGCTTTTGTCTAATTTTCTGGCATCCCAATGCGACTCGCTCATCACAAAAACGATATTTGGCAATTGTTTTTGTTGTGACGGATCATCTGATGCTAGATTCGATGTAGATTCTTCATCATGTTCAACCGCCATCGGTTGATAAAAAGCGGCAACTTTTTCTTCAGGGATGACTTGTGTTTGGAAAATTTTATTGTTTAAGCCATCAACCGTTTTGGAAAAGAAGAAGGTCGAAAAACCTAAATATTTAATGGTTAAATGATCACCAATCCAGTCGCCACGGGTATTGGGTAGATATTTTGCATATTGGCAAATTGAGTTTTTTGCTGCATTGGCACAAGCTTCACTAAAATTATTTTTAAAATTTGCAGTGATAAAGAAGCCAAGGATAGCAAAAGATAAAATACTGTTTGTCAGGAGGAGTGGCTTCGTCCCTAATTTCTCTTTTTTATACAGAAATACGAATAGTCCAATAAACACTGCAATTGCTACAAAGACCGCAATTTTGAGCATGACTGGAGAGGCGATAAAGGTTTCTTTAAATAATAAAAAATCACTAGGAACCAAGCTTGCAGAAAGATATTGCTCTTTCTTAATATTGATAAAGCTCAGTAAAAAAATAATAAATTGACTGAGTAAAATGGTCGCAAAGGTTTTTCTTAAGATTAAATAAAATAAACTAATAAAGGCGTAGTTTAAGAGAATTGAAAAACCATATTTATACAGACGTGGTTTTAGATAGATGTCACGTAATTGAAAGAAACGCGTGATATCTTCTTGGTATAAGAAAAAAGCAAATACAGATAAAAAAGCGACAAGTAAAAACAAAACTTGTTGTTTCAAAGTCTTCATTGGCCTAATTACAGGAATGTATTGGAAGCCAAAGATTATAGGCTTATTCAGACGGCTTTTCTATGTAAAAACTGCTTGTTTTGTAAGCAAAATTAAAACTAATCAATAAAAAATAGCAAACTAAAGCATCAACGTTGCCCAAAGAATGTAGATATCCTTTGGGCAATTTTTTTACGGGCTTACACGTTGTATCGCTTCATCATAAGTCGCGCTTGGTTTGTATTGATTGGCCAATTGGTAATGTTGCTTAGCTTGGGCATAATCTTGATTATTTTCATAGATTTTACCCATATTATAGTGAGAATAAGCTTTGGTATTGTTATTGGTCGCCAAAGCAATGGCTTTTTGATTTGCCCATAAAGCTTCTGAGGAACGATTGAGCTTTTGATAAGCAACAGCAAGATTACTATAGGTCTGGCCAACATTTGGATTGTAGTCGATAGACTGTTGATAGAGCATTGCAGCTTGTTCAATCTGGTTGTTTTGATAGGCTTTATCCGCACTTAAATTAAGTGTCTTGGCTCGTTTTTGCGCATCTGCTGAGACAGGAACGATATTTACCCGAGTGGTTTGATTTTGATAATTTGATACTGTTGAACCCACTTGACTTGCGTTAACTGTGGTTCCTGAAATACGATTGATGTCTTGAATTTCACCTTCAGGGCTAATGCGGAATACCGTCCATAAATTCCCCGCTTGACCAGTTGGAATATAATAAGAACGAATCAGTGATTCACCTGCATAGACCATGACTTTGGCTTGGCTATTGGATAAATTGGTCGTAGTTGGTTGAGTGCGATCAGAAAAGTCATGTACTGAATACACATAATATTGACCTTCTAAACGTTTATCGATAGTGACGGTTTCAGGACCATAAGAGTCGGTGTCATCCACATCCAGATTTGCAGCCAAACCTTGTTTACTGTCCCAATATACATGCTGATTTTTATAACTTAAGTGTGAATCGAGATCTAAAGGGTTTTGACCCCAATTCAGTACAATTCGCATACTGTTGAGATCTTTGAGTACAGGACTTAAGGCGTAGGTCATGCCATCACATGGGCATTTTGCAACCAGTGTTGAATAACCTGATTTTTTGATAATCAGTAAATTATCTGAACTGTCTATAGTGTTACTATTGACTGAGACTCGGCCGCTTGTATTGGTAGAACTTGAGGCAGAGCGCTCACCATTTTTTTGCAAAATCACTTCTGCATTGGCAATATTTTGATCTTTGACTGTTGCACTTAACACATGCACATCGACTGTGTCTGCATGGCTCAGGATCGGAATAATGGATGCGAATAGTGATGAATATAAAAAATGTTTTTTCATTGTTTATCTCTTTTGTTGGTGTACATAATTTGATTGTTATTTAGAAGATCTTTTGCATAAAATTAGCTGATTATTTATTGACTCATCGTTTTATTTTGTAATAAAAAAAGCAGTATCTATATACTGCTTCATGGCTCATATGATTGAGTGATTAGTCATTAAATCGCATAGATAAATCAATCGCTTTAACATCTTTGGTTAATACACCCATCGAAATATAGTCAACACCTGTTTGTGCAACTTGACTTAAATTCTCAAGGGTTATATTCCCAGACGCTTCTAATTTACATCGCCCTGCTACATGTTTAACCGCATCAATCATTTGTTGTTGGCTAAAATTATCTAGCATGACGATATCGGCTTTGGCTTCAAGTGCTTGATTCAGTTCATCCCATGTTTCAACTTCGACTTCAACAGGCTTACCTGGTGCGATTTGATGCGCTTTGGCAATTGCTTGAGCAATACCACCTGCAGCCATGATGTGATTTTCTTTAATTAAAAACGCATCGAATAAACCTAGGCGATGGTTTTGCCCGCCACCTACAGCAACTGCGTATTTTTGTGCAATCCGTAAACCCGGCAAAGTTTTGCGTGTATCTAACAATTTGGTTGCTGTACCTTCTAGATATTTTACATATTCAGCCGTTTTGGTTGCGACTGCAGACAGGGTTTGCACAAAGTTTAATGCAGGACGCTCAACAGTCAGCAAACTACGCGCAGAACCTGCCAATTTATAAATAGTTTCATTGGCTTTGACCCAGTCACCATCATTTTTAAGCCAAGTAATCTGTACGCTTGGATCATACGCTCTGATCAGTGCATCGACCCAAGGTTGTCCTGCCAAGACCATATCTTCACGCGAAATGATCGTGGCTGTCGCTTGCTCATCTTCTGGTGTGAGTAGGGCAGTAATATCAGCATCGCCAATATCTTCTTGGAGTGCTTGTTGAATATTAATTTGAATAGATTGTTCAAGCAAAGCTTCAGGTATGCTCATGGATATCCCTATTTTAGTCGCCCTTAAAAACTGAGCGATATATTAGCATTGTCATTGCAAGTTTGAAGAAGTTTTTATTTTATACAGATAAGAGTACACTAAAATATTGAAAATCAGCTTTATTGAAAATAGAAAAATTCTGTAGGAATAAGATATGCAATCTGCACCACAGTTTCAGGTCGTGAATGGTCAATTGATTGGCGCAAGACAAGTCCCATCACCCAACTATAATCAACGTCCTGAAAATACAGAGATTCAGCTGATTGTGATTCACAATATTAGTTTGCCACCGTCACAATTTGGAGGTGGTTATATTGAACAGTTTTTTCAAAATCAACTGGATTGGTCAGTCCATCCTTATTTTCAAACCATTGAGGGTATGCAGGTTTCTGCACATTTATTGATTTTAAGAACTGGTGACATTATCCAGTTTGTTAATTTTAATGATCGGGCTTGGCATGCTGGACGTTCAGCTTATCTGGGTAAAGTTGAGTGTAATGACTATTCAATTGGGATTGAACTTGAAGGAAGTGATGATCGCGATTTTGAAGCGATCCAATATCAACAACTGGTTGATGTGGTTGCCATTTTGCAACACGCTTATCCAAAAACTGATCATCATTTAACAGGACATTCTGATATTGCATCAGGACGAAAAACTGATCCTGGACCACATTTTCAATGGCAGCAGTTTAGAGAAAGTTTGAATCAGAAAAAATTAAAAGTAGAACAAGCGAAGTAAATAAGTGTCTGTTTATGATTTAACAACGCAATTTTAAGAATATTTAATTACAATAGCGACTTTATTTTAACTAGGTGAATACGATGGCGCTGTGGCGATCCACCTTTATTGTCAGTGCAATGACCATGTTGTCACGAGTCTTGGGCTTAGTCCGAGATATGGTTTTGCTCAATGTGTTTGGGGCAGGTAAGGATTTTGACACCTTTGTGGTTGCTTTTCGTATTCCCAATTTTTTCAGGCGTTTATTTGCAGAAGGGGCTTTTTCACAAGCCTTTATTCCCGTACTCACCGAATATAAAACTACAAAACTGCATGCGGAAGTACAGATTCTCATTAGTCGTGTGTTTGGCTGTTTGTTAATGGTGATGTCACTGTTAACTTTGATCAGTATGATCATTGCGCCTGTGATCTTGTATGTCTATGCACCCGGTTTTCATAACGATCCAGCAAAGTTTGATCTGGCTGTAGATATGTTTCGTTTAACGATTCCCTATCTGATGTTTATGTCATTGACTGCATTTGCTAGCAGTATTTTGAATAGTTATGGATCTTTTGCTTCGCCAGCATTTTCGCCTGTATTACTCAACGTGGCAATGATTGCTGGTGCTTGGTGGTTAGCACCACATATGGCTCAACCGATCATGGCTTTAGGATGGGCTGTGGTTGTAGCAGGGGTTTTACAACTTGCGATTCAAATACCTGAATTATGGAATAAAAAATTACTGATTCCACCTAAAGTTGATTTTAAACATGAGGGTGTAGATCGAATTTTAAAACTGATGTTGCCCGCTTTATTTGGTGTATCAGTCACTCAGATTAACTTATTACTAAATACAATTTGGGCGTCATTCATGCAAGATGGTTCGGTGTCATGGTTATATAGTGCCGAACGGATGACCGAGTTACCACTTGGATTGATTGGTGTTGCTATTGGTACCGTGATTCTTCCGTCTCTTTCTGTGAGTAAAGCAGAACAAGATCAGGCCAAGTTTCGTAGAATGTTGGATTGGGCTGCACGCGTGATTGTCTTGGTGGGTGTGCCAGCCAGTATCGCTTTGTTCATGTTATCTACGCCGATCATTCAAGCGCTTTTCCAGCATGGTGCTTTTGATGCACGTGATACGCAAATGACCGCTATGGCACTGCAATGTATGAGTGGCGGTGTACTGGCATTTATGTTGATTAAAGTTTTTGCACCAGGTTTTTATGCCATTCAGGACACCAAAACACCTGTACGTGTCGGCTTAATGGCGGTTGCAGCCAATGCGATTTTAAACATTATCTTTATTGGTATTTTTAAATTGATTGATTGGCAAGCTGAGCATATGGCCTTAGCCATTGCTTCTTCAGGCTCAGCTTTGGTCAATGCAGGGATGTTATATTTTTATTTACATAAGAAAAATATTTTCCGTTTTGGTGCGCATTGGAAAAAATTATTCGTTCAATTTGCCATAGCCAATATCGTGATGATTGGTGCGCTATGGTTTGCTTTAAATTGGTATGATGGTGCAGCTTCGCAATGGCTTCGAATTCTTGAAGTTGTCGGCTTATGTTTAGTCGGTATTGTGGCTTATGGTGTTGCTCTACTTGCAGCAGGTTTTAGACCAAGACATTTAAAGCACTAAAATTAAGACCAATCAATAGAATATAAATGAGATAGCTTTTACTTTGAGCATCATTTAATCATAAGTGATGTATCTAGTGCATGGTGACAAGGATGTCACCATAGCGTGTGGGATAGAATTTAAATTCTATAGTTAACCTGTCAAAAAACTCAGACACAAGAACATAATTTCTTTTAATTAATATTTTCAATTAAATCAACTAAATGGAAAAATAAATTATTTAATTATAAAAAATCTTGCAATGCCACACCTTGCATTGAAAGTTTAAATAGCTTTGCGTAGGCGATGCCTCACTTTTCAGAGATGAAAAGATGACAAAAATCTTTTGTTAGGCGAGGGGTACGTCCTGTACCCCCGCCCAACGACGACATCCATGTCGCCCCACGGTAGGATAATCATCTATGATTCAAAAGTAAAAAAATGAATTGATAACAACAGTTTCTAAAAGTTCATATAAAAACATAAGCTTAGTTTATAATTAGTAACTTGATAGAAATCACTTGTGTGAATAATTAGGTGGTTTGACTATGAATATAAGATACAGTACTGTAAGTTTGACTAAGGAATGAATTTACTTTTATGAAATGCGATAAGATTTTATTAGAGCATAAAAAAACATCGCAATTGAGCGATGCTTTTTATTTATAAAGGTAATTCACACTGAAACTAAGGTAAAACTTTTAATAGTTCTACATCAAAAATTAATGTGCTGTTTGGACCAATCGCATCACCAGCACCAATCTCACCGTAGGCAAGTTTCGCTGGAATATAGAAACGATATTTCGAGCCCTCTTTCATCAGTTGCAAACCTTCAGTCCAACCTTGAATCACTTGGCTAACTTGAAATTCTACAGCTTCATTCCGTGCAAAAGAACTGTCAAATACGGTGCCATCAAGCAAACGACCTTCATAGTTTACAGAAACCTTAGATTTTGCAGAAGGTGACTTTCCAGTACCTTGTTGTAAAACACTATACTGCAAACCACTTGGGCGAGTAATTACACCTGTTTTCTTCGTATTTTCTACAAGAAAAGTTTCACCTTGTTTGGCATTTACATCTGCAGCTTGTTTAAACTCTAGCATTTGTTTTGCTTCGGTTTGCTGTTTATATTGTGCAAGTGCTTTTGCCATTTCTTCATCAGTTAAGCTTGCTTTCTGACCTGTAGAGCCTTCTTTGATCCCTTGGATAAAGGCATTTAAATTAATTTGTTTTAAGGTATCGGCATTGGTACGTCCCATGACATAACCATAGCTATAACCCAGTTGATCTTGTTGGGAGCTTTTATTGTTAATCGGTGCTGAGAAAGCTGCGCTACTCAGCATACTAAGACTAAGCACAATAAGTGTTTTTTTCATAATTAAAATCCAAAAAAGGAGAGTAAATCTCTCCTTTTCTTAAATGTTATTTAACTTTAACAAGTTCAACATCAAAAATTAAAGTGCTGTTTGGAGGAATCGTACCAGGAACACCTTGTTCACCATAAGCCAATTTTGCCGGGATATATAAGGTTGCTTTACCGCCTTCCTTCATGAGTTGTAAACCTTCAGTCCAACCTGGAATCACTTGATTTAAAGGAAACTCAACTGGTTGACCACGATCATATGAACTGTCGAATACTTTGCCATCTAACAACTGACCTTTGTAATGTACCGTGACCATAGTGGTAGCAGCAGGCTGTTTACCTGTACCTTCTTTGGTGATTTTATATTGCAATCCTGAAGCTGTTGTTTTAACACCTTCTTTTTTCGCATTTTCAGCTAAGAATGAGTCATTTGATGAAGCTGTTTCTTTGCTTTGTTGTAATTGCTTTTGTTGCATTTCTTTTTGGAAGTCAACATACGCAGCTTGTAATTCTTCATCTGTATAGGCACGTTGTTTTTTAGCATGGCCGTCACGAATACCGTTGATAAATGTATTCACATCGACTTCAGGTGGAGTTTGGCTCGCAACTTCATAACCAAGTGCATAACTAATTTTTTCTACAGGTTTAGCATTTTTTGACATTGAGTGACTGTTTACATCAGCAGGATGTTGAGATGCATAATAAACAGGTACAAGTGCAGCACCACCTAAGATTACAGCAATTGCGATGGGTAAGGCTTTACTCATAAAAATTTCCAAATTTTAATCTTTTAAGAGGCTAATTTGATCATTAGCATAATCTGCTCAAGCATATAACTTCTTCATCATAAACGATATAGTTATCTGATGGCGACAACTAAAAATATACAGTTATATTGATCAAAAAATTGACACAAAAAAGCCAGATTCAATCTGGCTTTTTTGTTACTCATTCGATATTAATCATCTTTGGAAGCGGTGTAGGCATAAGCATAATTATAGCCATAATTACCACCTACAGTTGCTCGGACATCATTGAGAATAATACCATTTACCTTAGTACCCGCTTGTTCAAAGCGATTAATGGTTAATTCGAGTTCTTTCATTTGTGTTTTTGCATAACGTGCAACCACAAGATTTACACCTGCAAATTGAGAAATAATGATGCCATCCGTTACCGCTAAGATAGGCGGTGTATCGATAATAATATGATCATATTGCAGGGAAAGCTGTTCTAATAATTCGCTAAAGCGGTCTGAACTGAGCATTTCAGAAGCATGATTATGATTCTTACCACGAGGCAGAAAATCTAAATTGTTTACAGTATTTGAATGAACAATGCATTGCTCAAGCGTACTCTGCCCTGCCAAATATTCAGTCAAACCAGGAGAGGTGTCATGACTAAAGTATTTATGTAAATAGCCTCGGCGTATATCTGCATCAATGAGTAAAACTCTTTTATTCCCTTGAGCAAAAATCGCGGCCAAATTGGTAGAAATAAATGATTTACCAATTTCTGGAGCTGGTCCTGAAATGGCAATAATATTATTTTTTGCTTTATTTAAAGCAAAGTGAATTGTAGTACGAATGCTACGTAAGCTTTCAATGGCAATGTCTTCACTATTTTTAGCCGCAAGAATCGGAATCGACTTTTTCTTTTTCAGTAACTGCACACGGCTTTCTTGAATCGGAGAGCGAGGCACAGTGGCATAGACAGGTAAATCAAGTTCATTTTCAATACGGCTTGAATCTTTAATTCCTGATGAAAGCATATTACGCAGTAATGCAATCAGAACGCCAATAAATCCGCCAACAAAAATGGAAATGAGTAGCACAATCAATTTTCTTGGTTTAATTGGCTTAACAGGTTCTACTGCTGTATCAATAATACGAACATTACCAATTTCACCTGCTTTTACAATTTTTAATTGTTGATAGCTGTTTAATAGTGATGTATAGAGTTCGGTATTGACTTTAACATCGCGATAGAGTTGTAAATACAATCGTTGAGTTTCAGGTAAACGCTTAATGGCTTGGTTAAGCTCAGTTGATTTCTTATCAATTGCAACCAATTGTGCATTAATCTCTGTCATTAAAGGATGATCAGGAGTATATTTAGCAGAATACTCAGCTTGTTTTTGTTTTAACTCTATCCGAATTTTCTCCAATTCAATATTTTGCTTTAACATCAACTCTGCTTCTTGAGAGACGTCAACTGTATTATATTTTTCTCGGAATTTATTAAATTTAATCTCTGACTCTTCAAGCTGTTGTTTAAGCTCAGGTAGTTGTTGGTCGAGAAAGCTTAATGTTTGTTTTGATTCTAAAGTTTTACGTTCAATATTTTGCTCATGATAAACATTTAAAATGTTATTAAGAACTTGGGTAATATGCTGTTGATCATTTCCAATATAACTTAGGCCAATGACACCGGTCATTTTGCCTTTTTCAGCGACTAAATAATTTTCTTGTATTTGTTTAACGGCTGAAGGAAGTGCAAGTTTAGTGAGTGTAAAATCTTGCTGAAATGGGGTGGTGCTATTAATTTGAACCGACCACAATCCTTTATTGTCTTGAGATTGGTTGAGTTGGTTGAGGGTACCTTTAAATACAACTTGGTCTTTATAAGCTAAAGTAAATTGCTTTTTATCTATAAATTTTAAAGTGAGCTTTTTATCATAATAATATTGTGGAATATCTAATTTTAAAATAGAAAAACTAGACTGATTTTTCTGAAAATCAACCATTTTGGCACTATAGCTGATCTGAGTTTTTTCTTTAGAAATTAACTTGTGTAAAAGAGTATCTTCATTATCTTGAATTTGAATATTTAAATTTAAATTCTGAATTACTTTCCCAAGCACAAGTCGTGAATTTAAGATTTCAATTTCGGCATCGGCAGGCGATTTTTGTCCTAAACCACCAGAAATATCTTTGAGTTCACCCATCAGAGCCGCAGAGGCAGCACTTTTACCATCTTCAACCTGAACCATTGCATTAGTGGCGTAGATGGGTGATGTTACACGTAAATAAAGCAGAGCACAGATTAGAGTTAGGATGACACAAAGTACAATCACTTTCCATTGAGCAATTAAAGAGAAAAACAACTCTTTTAAGTCAACTGTATCATCATTAGTTTTTGAATTTTGGTTCATAGGTTAACAACTAATTAAAATTTATAGATGTGATTGCCAGTCATTGGCATAAAGTTGGATATTTTTACATGTTTCGTCAAAAAAATCCTGATCATGTTGGTATGGATCAGGCACATTTTGACCTTGCCAATGCCCTAAACGAAATACCTTACCTTTGGCAAAGGGCCATTTTTGTTCGATATGCTGTGATTGGTTTTTACTCATCACAAGAATGAGATCAGCTTTTTTAACCAATTCTGCACTAATTTGTCGTGCAATATGTGTACGCATATCAATATTTAAAGCATCCATACAGGCAATCGCTTTCTCATCTGCAGAATGGCCGACCATCGCAGAAAGTCCCGCTGATTCTATATTTAATTTTGGATGACTTTGCTTTAAAAAAAACTCTGCCATTGGACTACGGCAAATATTACCCACGCAAACTAGTAATATATTTTTAATTTGCATCTTATTTACCCAATTGATCAAAGCTATATAGAGCACTTGAGAATGGAATAATTTGATTCATAATACGTTGCCAACGCGTTAATCCAGTTGCATCAATATAGACAATATCATTTTTTTTCATAGCGAATTGATTTGCCAATGCCAAATTCCCTAAGCTACTTAAGTTAAGGTGGTAAATTGTAGATTGCTTCGTGTCGAGATTAGTACGCATCACATAAATACGTGCAGCACTTGCTGAATAAGGACTAATACCCTCACTTTCACCGAGAACATCACTGAGGGTCATACCTTGGTCACGGAGAGTCAACGCTTGGCTACGGCTCGATTCACCCATGACATAGAGTTTTTGATCTTGTTTAGTATTCACAAAAATCGTGTCATTAGGCTGGATTAATAATTGATGAAGAGACAATCCTTGTTTTTCTAACTGAATGGTATTTAGATTATAAGTCTGTCCATTTCTGATCAGTTGGATATTGGTGGTATCACCTGTTTTAGTGTCTACACCACCTGCCTGACCCAATGCAGTATAGATGCTGATCGGTTGATCATTTAAAGTATATTGGCCGCTGCGCATAACTTGACCATTGACAAAGTAACGACGACCTTCATAAGACAGTACACGAACTACAACATCAGGATGCTTTAAATATTTAGCAAATTGATTATGTAAAAAACGATTGGTTTCCGCTAATGTTTTCCCTGCAATACGAACTGAACCAATAAGTGGTAGTTGAACATTTCCATTTGGATCAATGGGATATCCTATAGCTTTAATATTGGTTGCATCTTGAATTGGGGGGGTAATTTCAGGGTACGCCCAAAGCTGAATTGAAAGAACATCCCCTGAACTTAAACGATAAATATTTTGTGGATTATGGAATAGAGAGTTAAGATTATTTGAACTTATTTGGTTACTAGTATTTAGATTTGGAATATTATTTTGATTAAGTTGTACGACAGAAAGTTCTGCACCCTGATCCGTTTTATATTGACCTTGCTCTGGTAGATCATAGGTTTGAAGTCCTGAAGTGATAGCACAACCAGAAAATGAAATCGAAATGGCTAAAATTGTAAACAGTGATGTGTACGGATACTTCACATTCAAAACCCTTATTTTATATTGCGTTGTTGCTTGGAATCTCATCTTGAAAACGAATTGTAAGCTAAAAAAGAGAGGTTGGGTATCTTATTATTAGGAGGTAATTGTATTAAAACCGAAAAAAAAGTGTGTTGACTTGTATCTATTCAATGATTTTGTAATTTAAAAAGAATAAAGTGTGTCGCTAAGAGCGGGTTGAAGATCAAACCCTGATTTATTTGAGTTTGTTTAGTATGGTTTTAATATATGATTTTATATTGAGTTTGGATATAATGTTTTCAAATGTCAAAGTGAATTAATGCACCATTTTAAAGCAGATTCAGATGCTTTGATGGGTTATAAAATACTTTAACTTACTATTTATTAAAAATGATTTGCAGGGTATGGTATGAGAGTTTTGGTGACTGGTGGTGCAGGGTTTATTGGATCAGCAGTGATACGATATATTATAAAAAATACAAAAGATGAAGTATTAAATATTGATAAGTTGACATATGCGGGTAATCTAGAATCTTTAAAAGAAGTCGATTCAGACTCGCGTTATCAATTTAAGCAAATTGATATTTGTGATACCGAAAAATTGAATCAAGTTTTTACTGAATTTAAACCTGATGTGGTAATGCATTTAGCAGCAGAATCACATGTGGATCGATCAATCGATGGGCCTGCTGAATTTATTACCACTAATATTGTGGGTACATATACCTTGTTGGAAGTGACTCGAAAATATTGGTTAGAACTTAGTGAACAGCAAAAGCAACAGTTTAGATTTCATCATATTTCCACTGATGAAGTTTATGGTGATTTAGAAGGGACCACAGATCTTTTTACTGAAACAACAGCTTACGCACCGAGCTCACCATACTCTGCCAGTAAAGCAAGTTCAGATCATTTAGTTCGGGCATGGCAAAGAACCTATGGTTTACCTACCATTGTGACCAATTGTTCAAATAACTATGGTCCTTATCATTTCCCTGAAAAATTAATCCCATTGGTCATTTTAAATGCTTTAGATGGTAAGCCTTTGCCTATTTATGGTAAAGGTGATCAAATCCGAGATTGGTTATTTGTCGAAGATCATGCATGCGCACTCTATAAAGTTGTTACAGCAGGTGTAGTAGGTGAAACTTACAATATTGGTGGGCATAACGAAAAACAAAATATAGAAGTCGTTAAAACAATTTGTAAAATCTTGGATGAGTTAAAACCACAATTTAATGCGCAGCCTTACGAAACACTGATTACCTTTGTTAAAGATCGACCTGGACATGATTTACGTTATGCGATTAATGCAAGTAAAATCGCTCAAGATCTAGCTTGGAAGCCTGAAGAAACATTTGAAACTGGTATTCGTAAAACTGTGCAATGGTATTTAAATAATTTAGAGTGGTGTCATCGTGTTCAAGATGGCAGTTATCAACGTGAACGATTAGGTGTAAGTGCATAATGTCAATAACAACAAAAGGTATTATTTTAGCTGGTGGTTCGGGAACTCGTCTTTATCCAATTACTAAGGGCGTATCTAAGCAATTGCTTCCAATTTATGATAAACCCATGGTGTATTATCCATTATCTGTGCTTATGCTTGCTGGAATTCGAGATGTTTTAATCATAAGTACACCTGATGATATAGATGGTTTTAAACGATTACTCGGTGATGGCTCACAGTTTGGTGTAGAACTTAGCTATGCAGTTCAACCAAGCCCAGATGGCTTAGCACAAGCCTTTATTATTGGTGAAAATTTTATTGGTGATAGTAATGTTTGTTTAGTGCTTGGCGATAATATTTTTTATGGCCAAGGTTTTACACCAATGCTTCGTCAAGCTGTATCACGTCAAAAAGGGGCAACAGTTTTTGGTTATCAAGTTAAAGATCCAGAGCGTTTTGGTGTGGTTGAATTTGATGATCAGAAACGTGCAGTCTCTTTGGAAGAAAAACCAGAAAAACCCAAATCTAATTTCGCAGTTACTGGATTGTACTTTTATGATAATGACGTTATCCAAATTGCCAAGAATGTAAAGCCTTCTGGCCGTGGTGAGTTAGAAATTACTACAGTTAACCAAAAATATCTGGAACAAGGCAATCTAAACGTTGAACTACTTGGTCGTGGTTTTGCATGGCTAGATACAGGTACCCATGAAAGTTTACTAGAAGCAGCTCAGTTTGTAGAAACCATAGAAAAAAGACAGGGTTATAAAGTAGCTTGCTTAGAAGAAATTGCTCTCAATAATGGTTGGTTAACTAAAGAACAAGTTTTAGAGATTGGTCAAAGTATGAGCAAGAATGATTATGGTAAGTATTTGATTTCACTTGTTGTTTAATAAAAAGGTTTAAACTTTTATGGCTTATCTAAGTGAAGTGCAACTTCAAGCTTTAGGTTTTAAAAAGCTTGGTAATAATGTTAAAATTAGTGATAAAACAAGCATTTATGATTGTGGCCAAATTGAGATTGGCGATAACTCACGAATTGATGACTTTTGCATTTTGTCTGGGAATATTAAAATTGGTAAGTATTGTCATATAACACCTATGTGTTTGATAGCTGGTGGAGAGCCAGGCATTGATATTGCTGATTTTTGTACACTTGCATATGGAGTGAAAGTATTTTCGCAGAGTGATGATTATTCTGGAGAAAGTATGGTTAATTCATTAATCCCTAAAAAGTACAAAAATGAATATTTTTCTTCAGTTAAGCTGAATAAACATGTGATCGTTGGTGCTGGTGCAGTGATTTTTCCTGGCGTTGATTTAGGTGAAGGTTGTTCGATAGGTTCAATGTCATTGGTATTGAAAAGTACACAACCGTGGGGTATTTATGCTGGAATTCCTGCTAAGCGCATTAATGAGAGAAGTAAGAAGCTTTTAGTTTTGGTAAACAAGTTTATAAGTGAAGAGAATAATGATTCCATTTAATAAATCGCCTTATACAGGTGATGAAGATGCATATGTACTTGATGTTATACATAATCAAAAAATGTCAGGTGATAGTTTTTATACAGAAAAATGTCATAAATGGTTTGAGGATAATTTACCTTGCAATAGAGCTTTGTTAACACCATCTTGTACTCATGCTTTAGAACTCGCTGCTATTTTAATTAATATTAAAGCAGGTGATGAAGTTATTATGCCAAGTTATACATTTGTAAGTACAGCAAATGCATTTGTATTGCGTGGAGCAAAAATAATTTTTGTTGATATTCGTTCAGATACAATGAATATTGATGAAAGTAAAATAGAAGCAGCCATTACAAAAAATACTAAAGCAATTGTACCAGTTCACTATGCTGGGGTGTCCTGTGAAATGGATACAATTATGAACTTAGCTAAACGATATAATTTATATGTTATTGAAGATGCCGCCCAAGCAATGCATTCAACATATAAAGGACAGGCTTTAGGTACAATTGGTCATTTAGGGGCATATAGTTTCCACGATACGAAAAATTATACTAGTGGTGGGGAGGGGGGGCTTCTTATTGTAAATGATGATCAGTTCAAAGAGAGGGCTGAAATTGTCCGCGAGAAAGGAACAAACCGGAGTCAGTTTTTCAGAGGTATGGTTGATAAATATAGTTGGGTGGATATAGGAAGTAGTTATTTAGCTAGTGATCTTCAAGCAGCGTACTTATGGGGACAATTAGGGCGAGTTGAGGATATAAATAATTTTAGATTAAATATATGGCAAGGATATTATAACAGTTTGAAAACTATAGAGTTAGAAGGCTGGATCGAATTGCCAGTAATACCAACTGATTGTTTGCATAATGCTCATATGTTTTATATAAAGTTAAAGGATCTAACAGAAAGAAGTCGATTAATAGATTTTTTAAAAGGCTCAGGTATATCCTCGGCGTTTCATTACGTTCCTTTACATAATTCAATTACAGGTTTGGAGTATGGTAGTTTTAATGGAGAGGATGTTAATACAACTAAAGAAAGTGAAAGGCTTGTGCGACTACCAATGTGGTATGGGTTAACGAAAGAAAATATTAATTTGATTACTGAAAAGATTAAGGAGTTTTTCTCCTGAATCTTAAACATATAGGCTCTTTTTCTGTAGGGCCAATAGTTGGTGCAGCATTAAGCTTTGTTACAATACCTATTATCACTTGGTTTTTTTCCCAAGATGATGTTGGGCGTTTTAGCATGTTTCAATTAATAATAAATTTAGGAGTAATTCTTGTAAGTTTAGATATGCACCAATCTTATGTTAGGGAATACTATGAAGTAGAAAAAAAGGAAGTTTTGCTTAAGTTAGCTTTCTTACCTGGAATTTTAATATCTATAATTTGCTTTGTATTATTTCAATCAATAGATATTTCACTTTCATATTATTTTCTTGGACTAGATTCAAAAGTTTTAGATTTTTGTATATTTACAGGAATTTTATTTTTATTTTGTATAAATTTATTCTCTCATGCTTTGCGAATGCAAGGACGGGGCTGGGCTTTTTCTGCAACACAAATTATTCCTAAATTAGGTTACTTAATATTTTTATTGTTGTTGGTATATTTTTTTAGAGAAAAAAATTATGAGCAATTAATTGTTACTAATGTATTAGTATTATTGTTAAGTACCTTTTGTTTTATTTTTATTCTTTGGGATGAGATTAAAAAAGCTTGGAAAGAAAGTTTTGATGCAATAATTTTTAAAAAAATGTTGAGTTTTTCACTTCCTTTGTTAACAGGGAGCTTAGCATATTGGGCCTTAATAAGTGTGGATAGGTTAATCCTTAGTTATTTTAGAGGCTTTGAGGAAGTTGGTATTTATGTTGTTGCAACAAGCTTAGCTGCGGGTATTGGTGTTTTTGTAACAGTTTTTTCAAATTTATGGCATCCTTTAGTATATAAGTGGGTAAAAGAGGGAATAGATCCTAAAAAGATAATTTTTATAAATGAATTGATGGTTCTCGCTGTTGGTTTGTTGTGGACTTTAGTTGGACTTTTTTCATGGATTTTAGTATATTTTTTCCCTCAACAGTATAATGGTGTTCAATATATTATTGTTGCATGTGTTGCTATGCCTTTACTTTATATGCTTTCAGAAACTACAAACATAGGAATAGGAATTTCAAGAAAAACAGGCTATGCAATGATTACATCATTATTTGCATTGTTAACTAATGTAATAGTGAATTATATTGCTGTACCAATATTTGGTGTTAAAGGAACAGCCTTAGCCTCTATGACAGCATTTATATTTTTTCTGGTTCTTAGAACAGAATTTAGCTCATTTTTATGGCGATCTTTACCTCGAGTCAAAATGTACATATTTTTACTTATCTATATTGTATTAACACTTTTGCAAGTGTTTGAAATATACCCTAATACACTTATTTCTAGTGCCGCTTGGTTATTCGGTTTTTTTATACTTTGTTGTCTTTATTCAAGTAGACTTTCTTGGCTTCTTGAGAGAATTAAATTAGGAAGTTTCCAGTGTTAATAATATATGGTGCTCTAGGATTAGGAGGAATCGAGACTTTTTTTGTAAGGCTTGCAAAAGAACGGTTTAGAAATAATAAAAAAACAAAAATTTTATTGCTAAATCCCCCTGAGCTAGGTGGAAGTAATGTAGACTTATTCAATGAAATAATTAAGTATGCTGAAATTTATTATTTCAATGATGTTTTTGAAAAAAAATTTATAAATTGGCGTTTTTTTCTTCTTCATGGCTTAAAAAAAAATAATTTAGAACAAATGATTCGTGATTGTAATCAAATACATGTAACTGATGCTCAGTCGGCATTATTAGTAAATAATATATTAAGAAAACTAGATAAAAAAATACCAATAACAGTTGGTATGTATCATTCTCTCGAATTTTCATGGGGTGGGGATAAACTCCCTTTTTTTGAAAAAACGAATCGTGACTTTATTTATAAGACATTAAATAGCAAGAATTTAATGTGTTTTTCTCAGAATACAAAAGATTTTGTTAGTAATAGAACTGGCTATACTATTGAAGATGCAAAAACATTTAGGCTTGGAGTTATTGACTCTGCTCAAGAATGTAAATACGGCTTTAATTCCTCTAAAAAAATTAGAATGTGTGCTGTTGGACGTTTAACAGACTTTAAAACATATAACTTTTGGATGCCAAATGTTATTAAAGAATTAAATATCAACGGTTATGATATTTGCCTCGATATCTATGGTGATGGAAATAGTGAGCCTATTGTAAGAAATGCTGTAAAGAATGCATCTGCATATGTGACTTTATATCCCCCTTTTAATTATTCTGAATTTAATGTAATCGTATCTAAATATGACTTATTTATAGGTAGTGGTACAGCGATAATTCAGGCTGCTTCACTTGGTATACCTAGTATTATAGGAATAGAATCAATTAACGAACCACTAACTTATGGTTTCTTTAGCGATTTTTATGATTGTGAATACAACTTAAAAAGCTTAGATATCCGTAAAATACCTGTATTTGATGTTCTAAAAGGTTTTGTAAATTCCTCTTTTGAAAATAAAAAAGTTTTGAGTTTAGAGCATTATCAAGCAGCAAAATTCTTTAGTATTTCAAGTTGTGAAAATAGTATAGAGCAAGGACCGTATGTTGTTTCAGACTATTTTTATTTTAATAAATGGATATATACTTTTTCTTTGATTTTATTTCGTTTGAAAATGAAAATAAATCGGAAAAACATTTATCATGAGGTCTGAAAACTTGAAAAATTTTAAAGTTTCGTATGTGGATGCTCGTATTAAAAAAGATACTTTATATAAAATGGGGATTCTTTTATTTTCATTTTTCTATGCTTTTTTCCTTGCTAACCTACCTGTTGATGCTTTTGTTGATAGGGATAATTATTTAATTTATGCAGAGCAAGCAAAGTATCTTTTAGGCTTGAATTTTTCTTCTGGTTTATTGCGATTGATATTTAATGAACCAATCTGGTTATTAATAAATATTTTTCTATCCACATTCTTAAATCCAGAAAATGTTGTTAGGTTTATAATTTTCTTTTCATCTTTTTGTGTTTCCTATTTTGCTTTAAATTACAGTAAGAGAAATTTTCTTTTATTATTAATAATTCTCTTTTTACCTCAGGTGCTTAAAAATCACATTATACATTTAAGGCAAGGCCTAGCTCTATCTTTCTTTTTAATAGGATGGTTTTCTGAAAAAAAATACAAGAAAAATATATTTTTCCTAATGTCTGCTTTTATTCATAGTTCATTTCTTTTTGTACTCGCTTTTATTTTTATTGATAAAATTGTCTCAACTTTAAAAGTTGATATCTATATAAAAAGTATCATTTGTTTCCTAGCTGCCATCACTTTATTGTTACTAATGGGGATAATTGCTTCTATGCTAGGTGCTAGACAAGCAGAAGAGGTTGTACCCGTTTTTGGACAAATAAGTGGGCTTGGTTTTCTATTTTGGTTAGTAATGATGATTCTATTTCTATTACAAAAGGAGTTTGTTGTAGCAAAGCAGAGTTTCATTATTTTATGTATAATTGTATATTTGACAACATATTTTTTTACACCATACACAGCTAGAATATTTGAAAGCACAATGCTGTTGATATTAATGGCTGGCACTTATTTTACTAAAGAGTTAAAAATATTTTTTATAATTTTAGTTGGAATATATTTTCTAGGCCAATGGTATCCATTATTAGATTTGCCTAAGTTTGGCTGGGGTATTGAGAATTTTTAATGCTTTATATGAGTAATAGGTAATGAACCTTCTTTTTTTAATTACTGGCCTTGGTGGTGGTGGTGCGGAAAAAATAGTAACCGACTTAGCCGATCAAATGTCACAACGAGGTCATTGTGTAAAAATAGCTTATTTAAAAGGTAGTGTGGTTGTTCGGCCAAAAAATACTGAAATTGAACTTATATATTTAGGTTTGGAAAATTTAACAAAGGCTAAATTCGCATATAAAAATTATAAAAAATTAATTTTAGATTTTAAGCCTGATGTCGTTCATGCACATATGGTTCATGCCAATATTTTTGCTCGAATTTCTAGGAAATTTTTATCAGTTCCACGTTTAATCTGCTCTGCTCATAGTAATAATGAGGGTGGTAGGTTTAGGATGTTAGCTTACAAATACACCCATAATCTCGCTGATATAACAACGAATGTAAGTAAAAATGCTTCTCATAGTTTTGAAAAATTAGGAGCAGTGCCTGAAAATGGAATTATGACGGTATATAATGGTATAGACCTCAGTAAATTTGAAAAAAATAATAAAGATAACTGGCTAAAAAGCGAAATTGAAGTTTTGGAATCTACACCATTATTTCTGTCAGTTGGCCGTTTTCATGAAGCTAAAGATTATCCAAATTTATTAAGAGCATTTTCCATATTTAAAGAGACTTCCACTTTTAGAGAAAAACAACCTAAATTAGTCATTGTTGGAGATGGTGAGCTTAGGGGAGAAACTGAGGCGTTAATTAATACTTTGGATTTACAATCTAATGTTATATTGCTAGGTCGAAGAGATGATATCCCAGCATTGTTAAATATGTCTGATTTTTTTGTTCTTTCATCAAAATATGAAGGTCTACCTACTGTAATAATAGAAGCAATGGCATGCGAAACATATGTTATTGCAACAGATTGTGGCGGTAGTGCAGAAATAATGGGTGAAACAGGGAAGTTAATTCCTATTCAAAATAGTTCTGCTCTTGCCGATGCTTTTAACGATGTTCTAATGTTAAATGAAAGTGAAGTGATAAATAATAATAAAATAGCACGTAAACGAATTGAAGATCAGTTTTCTTTAATAAATTCTGTAGAGAGATGGCTGAAATTGTATGAATTTTAAAAAAATTGCATTAATTGGAACGACTGGTTCAAGTTTTTATGGTTTTCGCGCAGATTTAATTCTTCAGTTGGTTCAACAAGGACATATCGTTTATGCTTTAACTTCAGAATCTACAGAAGAATGCCTAGAAAAAATTAAAGCACTAGGTGCTATACCTTTAAGATATCAACTGAGTAGAGGTGGTTTAAATCCTTTTGCAGATATTCAGTCTTTCTTACAACTTAGAAAAATACTAAGAGATATTCAACCAGATGTTGTCTTATCTTATTTCGCAAAACCAGTTATTTATGGGAGCTTGGCTGCAAGAGCAGCCAAAGTTCCGATAAAGATAGGAATGCTCGAAGGTTTAGGTTATACCTTTACAGAGCAACCAGAAGGGCAGACAATAAAAACGAAATTGATTCGTAATATTCAAGTATTACTCTATAAAATGGCGTTTCCGTGTTTAGATAAAATGATTTTTTTAAATCCAGATGATCAATATGATTTAATGAAAAAGCATGATCTAAATGTACCTGAAGTTCATGTTTTAGGTGGAATTGGTTTGAATTTGATGGAATATCCATATACAAAAGTAGAAATCTCTCCTGTTAAGTTTTTGTTTATTGGACGATTACTAAAAGAGAAGGGTGTCTTTGAACTTATTCAAGCAATACGCATTGTAAAATCGAAATATCCTAATGCTTGCTTTACGATTCTCGGAGCCATTGATCATCAAAATATGGGTGCATTAAAGCAGGAACAACTTAATCAATTGATTGAAGAAAAATTGTTTGAGTATCCAGGCTATGTTACAAATATAAAAGATTGGATTACAGATACAAGTGTCTTTGTTCTGCCATCATATAGAGAAGGCGTACCACGGAGTACACAAGAAGCGATGGCAATAGGGCGTCCTGTGATTACAACAGATGTCCCAGGTTGTCGTGAAACTGTTGTGGATGGTATAAATGGTTTCCTTGTCCCTAAGTGGAATCCAGAAGCTTTGGCAGAAAAAATGTGTTACTTTATAGAGAACCCTGAGCAAGTGAGTATAATGGGGTTGAAAAGCTATCAAATAGCTCAAGAAAAATTTGATGCTAAAAAAGTGAATTCCAAACTTATAGAGATCATGGGTTTAAAAGATCTAAATGAAAAGACTTGTTGATATCATTATTGCGTCAATAGCACTTTTATTACTGTCGCCAATTTTTCTAATTGTGGCATATAAAGTACGTAAGAACCTAGGCTCTCCTATTTTTTTCTATCAAGAGCGCCCTGGAAAAGATTGTAAACAGTTTAGAATGATTAAATTCCGTTCTATGAAAAATGCTTTTGATAAAGATGGTCAACCCTTACCTGATGATCAACGGATTACGCCTTTTGGGAAAAAGCTGCGTTCAACAAGTTTGGATGAAATGCCACAGTTAATTAATGTTCTTAAAGGCGATATGAGTATCGTTGGGCCACGCCCGCAGCTTTCTGAATTTGTGGAACATTATACTTCCCATCAATTGCGTCGTCATAATGTTAAACCAGGTATGACTGGTCTTGCCCAAGTGAGTGGCCGTAATAATCTTTCTTGGGAAGAAAAGTTTGATTTAGATGTACAGTACGTTGAAAGACAATCAACGCTTCTCGATTTTAAAATTATGTTTAAAACAGTTGAGGTTATGTTTAAAAAAGAAGGCATAGATTCACCAGACCAAGCAGTTGGGGCAAGTCGTTTTTCAGGTTCGGAAACGACTGATACCAAATCTACTAATCGTTAATAATGTTGTTAAAGTAAATCATGATCAAAAAAGCCATTTTCCCCGTTGCTGGTTTAGGAACACGTTTTTTACCTGCAAGTAAATCAATCCCTAAAGAAATGGTGACTGTTGTAGATCGTCCTGCAATTGAATATGTTGTTAAAGAAGCAGTGGCTGCGGGCATTGAGCAAATCATTTTAGTGACACATTCATCAAAAGCATCCATAGAAAATTATTTTGATCGTAATTTTGAACTGGAAACAATATTAGAAAATAAGAAAAAATTTGATCTACTTAAAGAAATTACTGAAATTTTACCAAAACATGTCAGTGTGGTTAGTGTCCGTCAACCTCAACCATTGGGTTTGGGCCATGCTGTTTTATGTGCAAAATCTGTGATTGGGAATGATGACTTTGTTGTGTTATTGCCAGATGTTTTGGTCAAAGAGAATAGTGCTGAAAATGATTTAGCACGAATGATTCATCGTTTTAATACATCTAAAGCATCACAAATTATGGTAGAGGCTGTGCCTGATCATCTTGTCGATCAATATGGTATTGTGGATGTTGCATCTTTACCTGTTGAGGGTGAAAGTATCATGATGAAAGGAATTATCGAAAAGCCTGCAGTTGGTAGTGCACCTTCAAATTTATCTGTAGTGGGTCGTTATGTACTGCCTGCTAAGATTATGCAGTTATTAGAACAAACGCCCAAAGGTGCGGGTAATGAAATCCAATTAACGGATGCAATTGCTGCTTTACAAAAATTAGAAAATGTCGAAGCTTATCGTATGAAAGGTCAGACCTTTGACTGTGGTAGTAAAATTGGTTATTTAAAAGCAGTATTACACTATGCTGTGGAGCATCCTAAGTTGGGTGAAGAATTCAAACAGCTTATTAAAGAATTGAATTTATAATAATTGGATCTGATATGAATATTTGTGTATTTGGCACAACACTCCAAGCTGGCGTACTCGCTGGCTTGTTTGCTGAATATGGGCACCACGTGTATTGGTGTCCCCGAGTAGGCGCTGATCATCAATCCTCAGTACACTACCAAGATGAAGATTTAAATCAACTCATTCAAAAACAGATTAAGCATAAATCAATTCAATTGGTTGGGTTAAAACAGCTTCAATTGCAAAGTGAAGTGTTTTTATTTAGTTTTAATCCTTCTGAATTTGATCAAGCCAAACACTTGGCTGAAGAATTAAAGCGTTCTCCTATTATTCATCCAAGACTGATGATCAATGGTTCTACATTCGGTTTACAAGGTACTGAAGAACTAAAACAAATTTTAGTGGCTGATCATTGGGCATATTTGCCAGACACCATTCAAGAAGGCAATGCAATTCAAAGTTTTATCGATCTAAAGCAGGTGATTGTTGGTGTAGATCAACCTGCGACACAACAGATTATCAAAGAATTATTAAGACCTTTTTTTCAGTTAAAACATCAATATTTGTTTATGCCATTTTTAGATGCTGAATTTACCAAGCTGAGTATTTCAGGCATGTTGGCAACACGCATCAGTTATATGAATGATATGGCGCAAGTCGCTGAAAAATTAAATATTGATATTCATAATGTTAAACAGGGATTAGCATCTGATAGTCGAATTGGCGCATCATATTTATCTGCAGGTGTGGGTTTTGGTGGGGAAAATTTCTCGCATGATATTTTAACCTTAACCGGTACAGTGGCAGGTTCAGGGATCAAAAGCCAATTGCTGGATCAGGTTTGGAATATCAATGAACAACAAAAAGAAATTTTATTTAGAAAACTGTGGAATTACTATCAAGGGCAGTTAACAGGTAAAGTTGTGGCGATTTGGGGTGCTTCTTTTAAAGAAAATACCTCGAGTATTGAGAATTCACCGATTCATGCCATGCTTGAAGCACTTTGGGCACAAGGCGCGATTGTTCAGTTGCATGATCCACAAGCTTTAGAGCGGGTAGCCAATTTCTATGGTGAACGCGCTGATTTGATTTTATGTCATGATCAATACCAAGCAGTAGAAAATGCACATGCATTGTGTTTATTGACGGCTTGGAAGCAATATTGGAGTCCTGATTATTCACAACTTTTACAGAAAATGGCCCATCCTTTGATTCTCGATGGTCGTAATATGTTAGATCCAGATTTCGTCAAAGCACAAGGTTTTGCTTATCAGGGTGTAGGGCGAGTATGACAAATTCTATATTAGACAATGACCAAAGAGAGCAGCATTTAGCACGATTGCAAAATCTTGCTACAGAACAACAGCAATGGCGTTTAACTGATTTATTTGAACAAGATCCACAGCGTTTTGACAAGTTCTCAGTGCATTTTAATCAACTGAGTTTTGATTATAGTAAACATCGCATTGACCAAAATACATGTGATGCCTTGTTTAAATTTGCAGATTCAAAACAATTAACGCAATGGATCAAACGTTTATTTACCGAAGAATCGATCAATTATACGGAAGACCGAGCAGCAATGCATTGGGCATTGCGCTTACCGAAACATGATCAAGATTACCCTGAACTGGCTGAATTGGTACATCAACAATTAGATCGCATGTATCAGCTTGTTGACAAAGTTCATGCGGGACAATGTCGTGGTTCGACAGGTGAAGTGATTCAAGATGTGGTCAATATTGGGGTGGGTGGTTCTGATTTAGGACCATTGATGGTGAGTCATGCATTATCAGACTATAAAGTCAGTACTGCTAAACCATTAAAAGTACATTTCGTTTCAACTATGGATGGTAGTCAGCTTTCTGATTTACTACATCAATTACGCCCTGAAACCACCTTATTTATTATTTCGTCCAAGTCTTTTGGAACCATTGATACTTTATCCAATGCTCAAACAGTTCGTCAGTGGTTAGAAAAAGATTTGGGTACGCAAAACAGTGTGATCCAACATCATTTTATTGGGGTTTCAACCAAGCCTGAGAAAATGACAGAATGGGGAATCGCAGCAGAAAACCAGTTCTTACTTTGGGATTGGGTCGGTGGTCGTTATTCGTTGTGGTCATGTATTGGTTTACCGATTGCATTGCAGATTGGTGTTGATGGGTTTAAACAATTGCTCGCAGGCGCTTATGCGATTGATCAGCATTTCCAAAAAGCCTCATTTGAGCAAAATATTCCAGTACTGATGGGGTTACTTGGAGTCTGGAATAATAATTTTTTAAATATTCAGACCCATGCAGTATTGCCTTATGATGGTCGTCTAAAATATTTTGCTTCTTATTTACAGCAACTTGAGATGGAATCGAATGGAAAGTCGATTCAAAGAAATAATCAAAAAGTTGATTTAAACACCTGTCCAATCGTCTGGGGCGAAGTGGGGCCAAATGCGCAACATGCTTTTTATCAGCTCTTGCATCAAGGCACCCATGCCGTCAGTTGTGATTTTATTGCGCCGGTGCAGCGTTATAATTCGAATCAATTTACCTATGCTGAGAGTGCAGAGTCCTTAATTGAACAACATCATTTGGCTTTATCCAATTGCTTGGCGCAGTCGCGATTATTGGCTTTTGGTAACACAGCATTAAATGCCAATGAATTATCAGGCTTACCTGTATATAAACAGTATGAAGGCAATCAACCAAGCTCAACGCTATTGTTGCAAGAACTAAGCCCTTATAGTTTAGGAATGCTGATTGCATTGTATGAACATAAAGTGTTTGTGCAATCAGTCATTTGGAATATTAACCCATTTGATCAATGGGGCGTTGAAAAAGGCAAAGAAATTGCCAATCAATTACTCCCTATTCTCAATGGTAAAGAAAAAGACGTGTCTCAACTGGATGCTTCAACACAAGGTTTAATTAAGATCTTGCTAGGTAAAGAGTAGATATACTGGAAAAATTTATGGCAAATATTTTAGTAACAGGTGGTGCAGGTTATATTGGATCACATACCTGTGTGGAGTTACTTGAGGCTGGGCATGAGGTTATTGTTCTAGATAATCTATCAAATAGCTCAGAAGAATCATTAAAACGTGTCCAAGAGCTGACTGGGAAAACACTAAAATTTGTTCAAGGTGACATTCGTTATCAAAATGATTTAGATCAAGTTTTTTCAAGCAATAAAATCGATGCTGTGATTCATTTTGCAGGTTTAAAAGCAGTGGGGGAAAGCCAACAAATTCCCCTGACTTACTTTGATCATAATATTGCGGGATCTGTACAGTTGGCACAAGCGATGCAAAGAGCAGGTGTTTTTAATTTAGTTTTTAGCTCATCTGCAACTGTATATGATGAAACGAATATTTCACCTTTAGATGAAAATATGCCGACAGGTATGCCGTCAAATAACTATGGTTATACCAAGTTAATTGTTGAGCAATTGTTGGAAAAGCTATCAATTGCGGATGAGCGTTGGTCAATTGCTTTATTACGTTATTTTAATCCAGTTGGTGCGCATAAGAGTGGTCGTATTGGTGAAGACCCACAAGGTATTCCAAATAATTTAATGCCTTATGTCACTCAAGTTGCTGTTGGGCGCCGTGAAAAACTTTCGATTTATGGTGATGACTACGACACTGTAGATGGTACAGGTGTGCGTGACTATATCCATGTGGTTGATTTAGCCAATGCACATTTATGTGCTTTAAACAATCGCTTAGCTGCTCAAGGTTGCCGTGCTTGGAACATTGGTACAGGAAATGGTTCATCTGTACTTGAAGTGAAGAACACTTTCGAACAGGTAAATGGGGTTTCTGTTGCATATGAAATTGCACCGCGTCGTTCGGGGGATGTCGCAACTTCATTTGCAAATAATGCACGCGCAATTAAAGAATTAGGTTGGACGCCAAAATATACTTTAGAAGATATGTTGGCAGACAGTTGGAATTGGCAAAAACAAAATCCAACAGGCTATCAAGCATAAATTTAACAGTAAAAAATAGGCGCATTAAGCGCCTATTTTTTATCGCCATTTAAAACTAACCCTGAATCAACTGAGTTAACTCATCTACATAGTCTTGCATTGGTTTTGGATTTTTATCTGTACGGCTTTCAATATTTAAGCGTAATAAGGGTTCCGTATTGGATGCACGAACATTTAAACGCCATGCACCAAAATCAAGGCTAACACCATCTGTTTGATCAATTGCAGGGTTTAAATCGGCAAAATGATCGAATATTTTTTGAATGGTTTTTTGCGTATCTTCAACTTTAAAGTTGATTTCACCGCTACACGGGAAACGCTCAATCATCCCTTCGACCAGGCTGGATAACGATTGTTGAGTTTCTGATACCACTAAAATCGCCAATAACCAAGGGATCATTCCGCTGTCACAGTAAGCAAAATCACGGAAATAGTGATGTGCACTCATCTCTCCGCCATAAGCTGCATTGTGTTCACGCATCACATCTTTAATAAAAGCATGCCCAGATTTAGATTGAACGGCAATACCATTATATTGCTCAATGATATCCAGTGTATTCCAGACTAGGCGAGGATCATGTACGATTTTTTCACCAGCTTGTTTTAATAAGAAGGCTTGGGCTAATAATCCGACTATATAATAGCCTTCAATAAATTGCCCTTTTTCGTCGAATAAGAAACAACGGTCAAAGTCACCATCCCACGCAATTCCCATATCCGCATGGTGTATTAAAACTGCATTTCGGGTGCTATCTCGATTTTCCACCAAAATTGGATTAGGAATACCATTTGGGAAAGTACCATCTGGATGATTATGGATTTTAATAAATTCTACGGGGATATTGAGTGCTTTGAATTTTTCTTCGATTGCGTCAACAGCATGACCCGCAGCACCATTGCCCGCATTCATCACCAGTTTAAGTGGGCGGATTTTGCTTGGATCAATATAGGTGAGTAGGTGTTCAATAAATTCAGGGAGGATATTATATTTTTGAGTTGTACCCTTTTTCTCAACTTCAATGAACTGTTCCGATTCAGCCAACGATTGGATATCTTTTAGTCCCGTATCTGCACTGATTGGTCGAGCATTTTCACGAACCAATTTCATACCATTGTAATCCATCGGATTATGGCTTGCTGTGATTTCAATCCCACCCTGAACATCGAGATGAAAAGCAGCAAAGTAAACTTCTTCTGTTCCCGTCATGCCAAGATCAAGAACATCTACGCCAGCATCATTTAAACCACGAATCGTTGCTTGTTTTAAGTCTTCGCTGGTTAAACGGACATCACAACCAATGACAACAGTTTTGGGTTGATAGATTTGACCATAAGCACGGCCTACTTTATAAGCGATTTCTTCATTTAGCTCTGTGCCAAGTTTGCCTCGAATATCATAGGCTTTGAAACAAGTCAGTTTATTCATGTTCATCTTTATATTGTTTAAGGTTGGCTGGTAGTGAAACATCATTTTAACCTTAAAGTGTATAAGAAATTATATTGGAAGATGTAAATTTAGTTTGAAGTACACAATTGACTACGTTTCTCTTGCATCAAGCTTATTTTTTAATAATGTATTGGATCATCAATGATAATTTGCACATTGTGGATTTACAGCTTTTGAGATGATCTATGTGAAATTTTATAATTCATGTGATAATAGTCACATTTTTTCGCTGTTAGTATTTGAATTTAAAATATTTTATTAAAGAAATTTAACTTTAAAAAGTAAAAATAAGCATTTGATTAGATTTTATAATGTGTAGAATAGAAATGAGGTAGGGAAATAATTCAAAATAATTCAATACCGATAATTAAAAGCTTTTCTAGGTGCCATTCGCGAATGTTAATAGCAAAAAAGCCCACTATATTGTTAAAAAGTTTGAGTGCTGTGAGTTTATTGGTTCTATTGCAGAACAATGGTTATACACAAGAAACAAGCTACTTAAAAAATATCAAAGAAGGTGTGACAGGGTTTATAAAACCCAAGGATGATCAGTCATTTAGAACCGTCCAACTCAAGGATTTGACCGATTTTAAATATCAACCCGATGCACATATAGGCAATCAGAATCAACTCCCTGTTGTAAAGCCATATACTGGACAAAAGGCTTCGCTCAATAATTTATATTTAGAACAAGCGCAAACACAAACAACCCATGCGTATTCAAGCCAAGGGAAAATCTTAAGTCTTGAAGATGCGATTCAGATTGCAGTAAAAAGAAACCCCAATATTGCTCAAACGATTTCAACACTGGCAGGACAAAATGCCAATATTGATGTGGCAAAAGCGCAATATTACCCACAGTTAAAAGCGGGTATGAATACAGGTGATTTTACCTCCAATGATAAAGGTCGCCAGTTGTATTCAGTTGAAGCCAACCAACTGCTTTATGACTTTGGTAAAGTAAAATCCAGTGTCACCACGCAACAAAATAAATTGGCAGTTGAACAAGCCAATGTATTAATCAGTATTGATGATATATCGACCCAAACAGCGCGAGATATTTTATCCTTACTGCGCTATCGCAATATTATCAAAATAGCGCAAGATCAATTTAATGGGGTCAGTCGTTTACATGAGATTGCACGCTTAAGAGCAGACGCAGGAATCAGTAGCAATGCCGATCCAGTACAAGCACAAAGTTATGTTGAATACGCACGTTCCTACTTAATTACTCAGCAAAACTTTTTAAAACAACAAGAACAAAAATTACGCACATTATTGGGTTTTGATGTGAGTCAAATGGATTTTAATATTCCTGATGAGTTTGTAAAACAATCAGGTCTTTATGATGACCCTGAAATGAATACCATACCCACGATGATCGCAGCAAAAGCAGAGATTGATGTTGCGCAGAGTCAGAAAAAACAGACCCAATTGAGTGCTTATCCAACGATTTCATTGGTGGGATCAGTCAGTAAAGCATTGAATGGTCAAAATCCAAATACTGGTTTAGAAAATGATACCGATGGTTCTGTTGGCGTGCAAATGTCCAGTAATTTTTATCAAGGTGGTGCACTGGGATCTCAAGTCAAGGCTGCAAATTTTGCTGAACAGGCTGCACGTGCAAAGTTGAATGCAACTTACCTAGATATTATGGATCAAACACAAATTGCACGAGAAAGTATTGAAAACACGGATAAGCAAATTTGGGTTCTATTGGATCGGGAGCGCTCAACAGCAAAAACCCGTGAGCTGTATGAAGAACAATATAAATTAGGCAAGCGTTCGATCTTAGATTTATTAAGTTCAGAACAATCCTATCAAAGTTCAAGAATAGAAAGGGAAGCGGCACGCTTTGATATCTATGACACGATCGCGGTGTATATCAAGGTAACTGGTAAAAGTAGAAATGCTTATCATTTAAATAACATTCAAATTCAGGGGTTTGAAGTTCAACCATGAATACAAAAACATTAAATTATCAACCCTGGTTACAAGCGATCATTACGGTTGCGCAGCATTATCGAATGCAACCTGCTGAAGAACAAATTCGTCTGCAACTGGATTGGAATAAATACACAAATATTGACGACATGTTGTCCATTATTACCCGTCAAGTGGGTTTGAATGTTCGCAAAGCAGACTTTAGCACGGATGTACTGAATCCATGGCGATTGCCCGTTGTTGTTGAATTTAACAATGGTCAAGTTGCGGTTATCGAGAAAGTCGACAATGAGGGCAATGCAAGTTTACAGTTAAGTGGTGATCAAGGCCTTTCACAAACTTTTAATTTGCATGAACTTCAAGCCAATGCCAGTCGTGTTTATATTTTTCGACCAGAAACATCGATTCCTGATGCACGTGTTGATGAATATATCAAACCTTATGAAAAAAGCTGGTTCTGGGACATCGTTCTAAAAGATTGGAAACGTTATACCGACATCATGGTTGCTTCAATGATTGCCAATATTCTGGCATTGGCGACCATCATCTTCTCTATGCAAGTCTATGACCGAGTTGTGTCTTCTCAATCTATTCCAACCTTGTGGGTACTCGCGGGTGGGGTGTTGATTGCAGCTGTTTTTGAGTTTGTGTTGCGCATTGCACGAGTTTATTTGTCAGACATTATTGGTAAGCGTGCAGATCTCAAGATTTCAGACCGCGTTTTTGGTCATGCATTGCGGATCCGTAATAAAGATCGTGCCCGTTCAACAGGTTCGTTTATCTCACAGATTCGTGAACTTGAAGGTGTTCGTGAATTGGTGACTTCAACAACGATCAGTGCAATTGCAGACTTACCGTTTTTCTTCCTGTTTTTAGCGATCTTTTGGATTATCGGGGGCAACATCTTTTGGGTGATGTTACTGGTTGTACCATTGATGATTATTCCTGGCTTCTTGGTGCAGAAAAAATTGGCTCAGTTGGCCACTGAAGGGATGCGAGAGTCTGCAATTCGCAACGCAATTTTGGTCGAAGCGGTTCAAGGTATTGAGGATATTAAGTTATTACGTGCTGAAGCCAGATTTCAAAATCAATGGAATCACATGAATGAAGTGTCTGCAGATGTCAGTATGCGGCAACGTAAAATTGTGGGTTGGTTAAATGCTTGGACACAAAAAATTCAAGGACTGACTTATGCAATTGTGGTTTTAGTGGGTTGTTTTGCGGTGATGAAAGGCGATATGACCACGGGGGCTTTGGTGGCGTGCTCGATTTTATCTTCACGTATGCTTGCACCGATTTCACAAGTTACAGGTGTACTCGGTCGTTGGCAGCAAGCCAAAGTGGCTAAAAATGGTTTAGATGAGCTGATGCAAAAGCCAGTAGACCGTCCTGATCGGGCACAATTGATTCAGCGTAAAGTCCTCTCTGGTGATTATGATTTCAAAGGTGTGGTATTTAAATATACTGAAGATGATCCACGCCCAACTTTAGTCATTCCGCAGTTAAAAATCCATGCAGGTGAAAAAGTTGCAATTCTTGGGCGTAATGGGGCAGGGAAATCTAGCTTATTACAATTACTTTCAGGAATGCAATTGCCGGTACAAGGCAAGATCAGTTTGGATGGTGTCGATCAATCTTTGCTTGATCCCGATGATATTCGCCGTGATATGGCATTACTAAATCAAAATGCACATTTGTTTTTTGGGACCATCCGTGAAAATTTAACTTTGGGTGCACCATTGGCAAGTAATGATGAAATTATCCGTGCATTACAAATCACCAATGCTTTAGAAATCGTGGAACAAAAAAAAGAAGGTCTGGATCATCTTATTCTTGAAGGGGGTGTGGGATTCTCTGGAGGGCAGAAACAAGCACTGCTACTCACACGATTATTGCTCAGAAATCCAAATATTGTGTTGTTGGATGAACCGACTGCTTCGATTGATGATGTTTCTGAAAAAGTATTGATACAGCATTTAAAAGAATGGCTAGGTCATCGGACCTTAGTGGTGGCGACGCATCGTCCTGCTGTTTTGCAACTTGTTGATCGTATTATCGTTGTGCATGAAGGTAAGATTATCAAAGATGGGCCACGTGATGCCATTCTAAATCCTGCACAGCAGGCAAATGCAGGAGGGACTTCCACATGAGTCAAGAAAAAAATGACCCAAATATCACAGTTCAAGAGGTTGAACCTGCTCAAGTTGATCATGCATCCAATGTTTTACAGCGGCCAACCAATCCTTCTGCGTTAAAGTTCTCTGAACCACCATTACCTAAATCCACATTTATTATTTGGATTGTTGCCATCGGTTTGCTGGCTTTCTTGATTTGGGCCTGCTTATTCAAATTGGAAGAAGTTTCTACTGGAACAGGTAAAGTTGTTCCGTCATCCAAAGAACAGACGATTCAATCTTTAGATGGTGGTGTGTTGACCAGTTTGGATGTTAAAGAGGGCGATATTATCCAAAAAGGGCAGACGCTTGCACAAATAGACCCTACTCGATTCGAGTCACAAGTCGGTGAAAGCCAAATGAAATTACTTGCGACACTGGCTACGGCAGCACGTTTAGAGGCTGAGGTGAATGGTACCGCAATCAAGTTTCCAAAAGAGGTTTTGGCCGTGCCTGCTTTGGTGAGAGAGGAAACTGCACTATATACTTCGCGTCGCGCAAATTTGGATGAATCAATTACTGGTTTAAAACATGCATTGTCTTTAGTTCAAAATGAATTACAAATGACACAACCTTTGGTGGCGAAAGGTGCTGCTTCTGAGGTTGAAGTGTTGCGTTTAAAACGAGATATCAACAATTTTGAAAATCAAATTAACGACAAGCGAAATGACTACTATGTAAAGTCACGTGAAGAATTGGCAAAAGCCAATGCCGATATCCAATCATTACAGCAAGTTGTTGCTGGTCGTAATGATTCGGTGAAACGCTCTACTTTTAAAGCGCCTGTACGTGGTGTGGTAAAAGAAATTGCGGTGACAACCATTGGTGGGGTTATTCCACAAAATGGTAAATTGATGACGATTGTACCGATTGATGAGCAGTTATTGATTGAAGCGCGCATTTCGCCACGAGATATTGCCTTTATTCATCCGGGTCAACCTGCATTGGTAAAAATCACGGCATATGATTATTCAATTTATGGTGGCTTAGAAGGGAAAGTAACGGTGATTTCTCCTGATACCATCCGCGATGAAGTTAAACAAGATCAGTTTTACTATCGAGTCTATATTCGGACCGATAAAGATAAATTGACCAATAAGGCAGGGAAATCTTTCTCAATAACGCCAGGTATGGTGGCAACGGTAGATATTCGTACTGGTCAAAAAACAATTATTGAATACTTGTTGAAACCGTTTAATAAAGCCAAAGAAGCGTTAAGAGAGCGATAATTGCATCATATGATGATTATTTTAAAAACCAATCTTCGGATTGGTTTTTTTGTGCTTTTACAGTTTTGTGATCAACATGCTGATTGAGTGAATACAGCATAAAGTGTGTAAGTATATGCTGATGATTTATAAACCAATAATGCAAAAAAAAGCCCTAATCTTTCGATCAGGGCTTTTTAAATTTGGAGCGGGAAAGGAGACTCGAACTCCCGACCCCAACCTTGGCAAGGTTATGCTCTACCAACTGAGCTATTCCCGCGGAGTCTGTCCAATTTTTTAAATAAAAAACTGAATAAAAAAATTTTGGAGCGGGAAAGGAGACTCGAACTCCCGACCCCAACCTTGGCAAGGTTATGCTCTACCAACTGAGCTATTCCCGCGGAGTCTGTCCAATTTTTTAAATAAAAAACTGAATAAAAAAATTTGAGCGGGAAAGGAGACTCGAACTCCCGACCCCAACCTTGGCAAGGTTATGCTCTACCAACTGAGCTATTCCCGCATGCGGTGTATAATACATCAACAGATGGTAGGGTCAAGATTTTTCTGCAAAGGAAAACACTAATTGCATAAAATAAAGACATTTTTATGAAAAAACTTCAAAATTTAATTTAAAAAAATCAAATCGAACAGCAAAAGCTTTGCTGAACACACAGCGATGCTCAAAGAATCCGCTATACTATGTCATTCACCCATTGATCGATCTCTAAGGAATCAGCATGAGTTTAGAACAACAATTGATTGAAAGTTTAAATCAACTTGAGCCATCACATTTAGAAGTGATCAATGAGTCTGCTGGTCATGGCGGGTATTTTCCTGGAAAAGAGTCGCATTTTAAAGTGATCATTGTCAGTGAACAATTTGCAGGGTTACGTTTGGTACAACGCCACCAAAAAGTGTACGCAGAAGCCAAAGCCTTACTCAGCCCTGGAAAAATTCATGCCTTAGCGATCCATGCTTATCTTCCAAGTGAGTGGCAAGGTCAAGCCCCAGCAAGTCCAGACTGCGCTCATGCACCTAAAGTATAAAGTGCAGAGTAATTAAAATGGATACACATTTACTGATTAAAATCATTCACATGACCAGTGTTGGGTTATTAATTCTGGTTTTTGTTTTACGCGCTTCAACATTATTTATTGGAACACACAACCAGCAACCGAATCCTAAAGGGCGGGTAGCTTTTGTTGCCTTGCAACATCTTTCCCTCACGGTGGTTATATTTACAGGGCTAACTTTATTGATTATGAATGAGTTTAAAGTGCAGCCTTGGTTCTATGCGAAAATTATTTTGTTTATGGTTTTCCTTTCCTCACAAATAAAAGCCTATAAAAAGGATGATACCGTTCTTTTAACACAACGTAGAGCAGGTTTAGTGATTGGCGGAATTGCTTTGCTTGCAACTTTAGTTTTGGTGGTGCTTAAACCAGTTTTTAGTTGATTGTTAGACATGAATTTCACACTTGTATAGCGTCTAGGTTAAACTAGATACAAGTTTAAAAATAATGATAGCTTAGGGAACTTGTATGCTAACTCGTGTGGTATTTAACCAAAAAGGCGGTGTAGGAAAATCAAGTATTACGGTGAATCTTGCTGCGATTAGTGCGTATCAAGGTTTTAAAACATTGGTGATTGATTTAGATCCTCAAGCAAACTCTAGCCAATATCTTTTGGGTGATGACGCCACCTATTCTGCTGAAAAAACTGCATTAGAGCCGAATATTGAAAACTTTTTTAATGACGTACTTGGGAATCATCAACAAAAAGGATTGATTGGCAATGCCATTGGTAGCCTTTTAAAAACAAAAAATAAAGGTTTTGAGCAATATATTCATCGTTCACCTTTTAAAGATTTGGATGTATTACCCGCCAGCCCGAGCTTAGGCGAGTTAGAACATGCGTTAGAATCAAAACATAAAATTTATAAGTTACGTGATGCGATTCAGACCTTAACCAGTCAATATGAGCGTATTTATATTGATACACCGCCAGCATTTAACTTTTTTACCTTATCGGCACTCATCTCAGCGGATCGTGTTCTGATTCCGTTTGATTGTGATGTATTTTCAAAACGTGCATTACAGACGCTTATTCAAAATGTCATAGAAACTCAAGATGATCATAATGATCGACTTGAAATCGAAGGGATTGTAGTCAATCAATATCAAGCTCAGGCAAAATTACCGCGTGAAGTGGTACAACAGCTTAAAGATGAAGGTCTGCCAGTTTTAGAAAATATGTTGCCACCTTCTGTATTAATGAAAGAATCGCATCATAAAAATCTGCCATTAATTCATTTGGCTACAGATCATAAATTGACTCAAGCCTATCAATCATTGTTCAATGAGATTGATAAAAAATAATTTCGAGATCGTGATGAAATCATTGAAAATGACTTCTGTTAAATTATCAGTCGTTGCCTTAACGGCGCTTGTCGTATCTGCTTGTACGACGACGGTTAAACCCACTTATGTGTCGCCTACGCAGTATCAGGCGATGAACTGTTTGCAATTGACGACAGAGTTTAATCGTATTCAACAATACATTAATAATGGTGTACAACCTGCGAAACGTACAGGCGTGGGTGTTGGATTAGGTGTTGGTGGTGGTTGGGGCAGCGGTGGCTGGGGTTGGGGGATTGGTCCAAGTATTTCTGTAAACTTAGGACAATCTTCAAACACCAAAAATACTGAGCTTTCCCGACTGTATGGTGAGCAAGATGCCTTGTCTCAGGCGGCTCAATTTAAGAACTGCCCTTACGTCCCTAAACGTCAGGAAGTTAAAAAATAACGGGTTTTACCCATAAAAAAGCCGATTTTAGAAATCGGCTTTTTTATCATCTTTAAATATGCTGTTTATGGATTATTGGGCATTTTATTTTTATTAAAAAATTTATGACGAATATAACCAATCACACCAGGTAACACGCTGAGAATAATGATACCGAAAACCAAATGGGTGAAATTATCTTTCACAATTGGCATATTCCCGAATAAATAACCCAAGGTAATAAACGAGCCAACCCAGCAAATTGCACCGACTGCATTATAGGTTAAGAAATATTTATAATTCATGCTTCCTGCACCCGCAACAAATGGTGCAAAAGTGCGGGCAAAAGGGATAAAACGGGCAAAGATAATAGTTTTTCCACCATGTTTTTCAAAAAACTGTGATGTTTTCAGCAAGTGTTGTTTGTTGATAAATTTAGAATCAATTTCAAAAACACGCGGTCCGACATATTTCCCGATATGATAATTAAGGGTATCGCCGAGCACTGCCGCAATAAATAGCAGAATGATTAAAACCACAGGATCCATTGCACCCGTCGAAGCAGCTAAAGCGCCGGCAGCAAAAAGTAAGCTATCCCCAGGCAGGAATGGCATAACCACGAGACCTGTTTCAACAAAAATAATCAGGAATAAAATTCCATACACCCAGATACCATAATTTCTAATAAATTCAAACAGGTGTTCGTCTACGTGCAAAATAAAGTCAATCAGATCCATAAGGCAGAAACTATGCGAATTGGTGCACAAATCCTAGCAGTGTGAGTTATGAAAGTCAGTATTAAAAAGTAATTTTTTAAAACTTATTATTGTTCTTAATTTGCAACGATGAGTTTAGTTTTTAAGTATTTAACTTGAAATGTTTAGTGATTAATATGTATACATCTTCAGAACGAAATACAAATTAGGTCACACCATGTTTAATCCAAATGTTGTTGTTAAAAATATTGTGAATCAACCCCCCGCCAATGCGAGCATAGCATTGATTGCACGTATTCTTATGGCATATATCTTTCTTGTTGCAGGTTGGGGCAAAATCACGGCTTACAGTGCAACTGTCGGTTATATGGAATCAATGGGTGTACCAGGTGCCATGTTACCTTTAACCATTCTGGTTGAGTTCGGTGGTGGTCTGGCATTGCTATTTGGTTTTCAGGCACGCTTTGCAGCATTTGGTTTGGGCGTATTTAGTTTGATTACTGCATTCTTATTTCATGGTGGTGAAGCAGATGCAATTAACTTTATGAAAAACTTCGCAATGGCAGGTGGTTTGTTTTTCTTGATGTTGCATGGTGCAGGGAAATTGAGTCTTGATCATGTAATAGAAAAATAATTTAAAGATAAATAAAGCTTTGAAAAGCCAGATCTGTATCTGGCTTTTTTGTGTGTTCATTTAGCCTTATTCAAATGGATCAATTGGTTTATGCTATCTAAAAATATTCAATTCAGTTTTAACTATGACCCCCAGTGAACTGATGAGCATCATTAAAGCCAAAATGAACCTATAAGCTGATTATTTAAAATGATTTTTTACAAAGCTAAGGAACTTGATTGAATGGAGTGCGTATGGCTTATAAAAATGATAGAATATGGCGCTTATATTCGTTTGCCTGCATAGTTGTTGACTCATGACTACCAATACTCAAATTACTGAAGATCGTATCCTTATCTTGGATTTCGGTTCTCAATATAGCCAGCTTATTGCACGCCGTGTACGTGAAGCTGGTGTATATTCTGAAATGTATGCTTTTGATATGTCTGAAGAAGACATTCGCGCGTTTAATCCGAACGGTATCATCTTGTCTGGTGGTCCTGAAAGTGTGCATGAGGAAGGTAGTCCACGTGCGCCAGAAGTTGTGTTCAACTTGGGTGTACCTGTATTGGGGATCTGCTATGGTCTGCAAACCATGTCAGAACAACTTGGCGGTAAAGTAGAGCCAGGTACTGTACATGAATTTGGTTATGCAGCAGTTGACGTTTTAGTACGTGATCAATTGCTTGGTGATTTAAATGATGGTGATGACAAACTCAATGTTTGGATGAGCCACGGTGACAAAGTTTCTGCGATTCCAGCAGGCTTTAAAGTGACTGCAAGCACACCAAGCTGCCCATTTGCCGCAGTGAGTGATGAAACGCGCCGTTTCTACGGGGTGCAATTCCACCCAGAAGTGACACATACTGCCAAAGGCGCAGAGTTACTGTCTAACTTCGTTCACAGCATTTGTGGTTGTCGTAATCTTTGGAATTCTGAAAACATTATTGATTTACGTGTTGAACAATTACGTGAACAAATTGGTGATCAAAAAGTTCTTTTAGGTCTTTCAGGTGGTGTTGACTCATCTGTAGTTGCAGCATTGTTGCATAAAGCAATCGGTGACCAACTGACCTGTGTATTTGTAGACAATGGCTTACTTCGTTTAAACGAAGGTGAGCAAGTGATGGACATGTTTGCGAAAAACATGGGGATCCGTGTGATTCGTGCTGATGCAGAAGAACGTTTCTTATCTGCACTTGCAGGCGAAGTTGATCCTGAGAAAAAACGTAAAATCATTGGTCGTGAATTCATCGAAGTTTTTGCTGAAGAAGCGCGTAAGCTTGATGGCGTAAACTTCCTTGCGCAAGGTACGATTTACCCTGACGTGATTGAGTCTGCGGCAACTAAAAATGGTAAAGCGCATGTGATTAAATCACACCATAATGTGGGTGGTTTACCAGAAGATTTAGCATTTGAATTGGTTGAGCCAATTCGTGACCTATTTAAAGATGAAGTACGTCGTTTAGGTACAACTTTAGGTTTACCATATGAAATGCTTTATCGTCATCCATTCCCAGGTCCAGGTTTGGGCGTGCGTATCTTGGGTGAAGTGAAAAAAGAATATGCTGATATTCTTCGTCTTGCTGATGACATCTTTATGCAAGAGCTTCGTGCAAGTGGTTGGTATGATAAAACTGCACAAGCATTTGCAGTATTCCAACCAGTAAAATCGGTGGGTGTCGTGGGTGATGGCCGTCGTTATGCATGGGTCATTGCACTTCGTGCCGTGGAAACTGTTGACTTTATGACAGCTCGTTTTGCTCATCTTCCATATGAGTTGGTTGATAAAATCTCAACACGTATCATGAATGAAATTAAAGATGTTTCTCGTGTGGTGTATGACGTTTCTTCTAAACCACCAGCAACAATTGAATGGGAGTAATTCAGGGATTTCAAGAAGCGAAGCTTCTTGCCTGAATTACGCCAAGAGCTGTGCTCGCGGCAGCAGGGTTTCAAAATGCAACGCATTTTGCTGATTTTACACCAAGAGCTATGCCCGCGGCAGCAGGGTTTCAAAATGCAACGTATTTTGCTGATTTTACGCAAAGAGCTGTGCCCGCGGTAGAATTCGATACATTATTTTAAAAAGAGCGCTTAGGCGCTCTTTTTCTTTTATACTTGAATTATTTAAAGCAAAAAATATTAAGAGAAATAGAATGTCTTTGCCTAATCATCAGGAATTAATGCTACCACTATTGAAACTCCTCAATACGCAAGGGCAAGCGATCCAAATTAGTCAAGTTGGTAAATTGTTGGCAGAACAATCAAATTTGACTACGGATGAATTAAATCAAATGATTCCGAGTGGGAAAAGAACAGTTTTTTATGATCGTGTGGGATGGGCCAAAACATATTTGGTTAAAGCAGGCTTAGTTAATCAGCCTGATTGGGGGATGTGTGAATTATCTGAAGAAGCGAAAAAATTAGATTTAAATATATTAGATAAAATAGATAATAATTTTTTAATGCGCTATGAAAGTTTTCGTGAGTTCAAGGTTCCAACAAAAATAAGGCAGAATAAAGAAAAGATTATTTGTATTGAAGAAAATGATGATATTGAAACACCTGAGGAATCATTACAAAGAATTAATGAAATACTACTTACCAATTTAAAAGATGATTTATTGAATTTGATTCAGACAAAAAATCCATATTTTTTTGAAAGATTAGTTGTCGATTTACTGGTTGCTATGGGCTATGGCGGCTCACATCAAGATGCGGCCCAAGCCATTGGTAAAACAAGTGACGGCGGGATTGATGGAATTATTAGTGAAGATCGTTTAGGTCTAGATAAAATTTATATTCAAGCCAAACGTTGGAAAAACACTGTTGGACGACCAGATATTCAACAATTTAAAGGCGCTTTAGCAGATCAAGTCGCCAAAAAAGGGGTGTTTATTACAACCTCAAATTTTAGTAAGGAGGCTGTTGAATCTGCAAAGAAATCGGGAATTGTTTTAATTGATGGAGATAAATTGACTTCTTTAATGATTGAATTTGGTTTAGGTGTTCAGGTTGAAAGAAGCTTTAATATTTATAAGATAGATCAAGATCGGTTTGATGAAGACAATTTTAGAAGTGTTTAAAAGAATTTTAATATTCTGACATTTACTACAAATTTAATAAAACGTATTTAATTAATGATACATACACATATAAAAAAGCCAGTCAATTGACTGGCTTTTGTTGCTCCAAAAGAGCGATTGCTAAATAGATTTAAACTTAGAAACGGTATCCAGCACGAACGCCGTAAGTGTTGTAGTCATCACCAAAACCTACACGACCTTCTAAGCTAACGTTTTGATTAAAGAATTTCTTCGCAGAAATACCCCATTCATCACGATCAGTTAAATCATTGTTGTAGTAGTCAGCACCTACACTTAAGGTCTTATCTAAATACAAGTCACCACGTACTTTGTACTCATCCAAGTCACCAAATGCACCAAATGCTTCAAAGTTAGCATCATATTGACCAACTTTAGTTACATATTTAGCACGTACAGTTGGGTCTGCGCCGTCATCACCATTTTTAACATCATAACCTGTCACACCAAGTGCAAGTAATAAACCAGGAGCTGGTAAATAACCCACTTCAGCGCCATAAGTCGTTACTTTATTGTCGATGTTGGTGTTATCAACTTCAAGTTCATCACGACCTACACGACCACTTACATAGAAGTCTGAGTTAGGTACATAGTATTCAAGACCCGCACCATATTGGCTGTCTTTTACACCATCATTTTTGGCATAATTTACATTGGCTTTTACATTACTTGCGCGATCTAAGAATGCAGCCTCATTAAGCGGTGAATTACGAGTTTGTACTGGTTTGAAATAATAAGTACCATCTACACCAAAGCTATGAGTTGCATCAAAATTATCTGGATCATTATATGTATATGAACCACCAACTTCGGCTTGGTAAGCATGTGCAGTGCCAGTTAAAGCGGCTACGGAAAAGATTGCAGATGCGATTGCTAATTTTTTCATGGAATTCGCCCCTATGAAGAATTGATTGATTTATACATGTTTAGTTACAATTTTGAGTCTAGGGCAAATATAAAAATCGTCAACCATGCTATGGTAACCGGAATGTAATATTGGTGAGTTTATGTAACAATTTTTATTTAAGTTATTGAAAATAAATGTATAAAACTTATGTGTTGTTTTATTAAAATTGTGTAGATAGTGTGGATATTGGTACGCTTTGAGTAAGGGTTGGACATAATTTGTAATAAAAAAGACATTTCAGAAATGAAATGCCTCAAAGTTTTTTGGCTTTCTAAGTGCTTAAAAACGGAAAGTTCCATTCACATTAAAAAGGTTCATGCCACTGCTAAAACCTGCTTCGGCACCAATAGCAACATTTTCATTCACAAAGTATTTGCTACGGAACCAGAGGAAATTATTATTGCTTTCATCGTCATCTTTTAAACTATATGCACTGCCGATACTGAAAGCACGGGTCAAATAGTAATCTGCAGCGAAGATAACATTGTTTTCATCGCCAAACACGCCATTCGCTTCAAGATTTAAATAATGTCCATTTTGACCAATTGGCATTACATATTTAATTTTAGCGGCAAAATCCGTTTCATCATCAAGATATTTATCACCACTGAAACCATCGACACCTGCTGCAATGAGCAAATTGCTGATCGGCATATAGCCCACCAATGCGCGATAAGTGGTGACGTTATAATCATTTTTATAACGAACTGAACCATAATTTGAATCTATGTTGCTTTTTATTTTGACTATGCCAAGCCCAATCTCACCATTGAGATAGAATTGTTCATGAAAATATTCTAAGCCACCTGTAAAGTAATGAAGATCTTTTTCATCTTTTGCTCGAGCAAGCTCATAAAATGTGCTTGTAGATAAAGGATCATAGGTTAAGTAGTCCTGACTTTCGATAGTACGATAATCGTAACCACCATAGACATTGCTATTACGGCCTAAAAATGCTGCCTCATTCAATGGGTTGTTTTTGATTTGTACAGGATCAAAATAGTATTTGCCTTTAATATCGGCTTGATAGTCTTGATCAATGTAATTGTTATCATGATCAAAAGATCTAAACCCAGCATCAAATTGCACATTGTAGGCAAAACTAGAACAGCTGATTGCGGTTAAAGCGAAAAATAAAAGAGATTGTTTCATAAGTATCCTAAATTTTTTTGTGGTGTTGTAAGGTCAGAGTTTTGTTACAAAACAACAACATTGTTCACAAAAACTACACTGTAGTCAATTGTGTTGTCTAAAAAATGCCATATCTCAACTTTTTCCACTCTGTGGTAGAATGCGTGCGAATTAAAAGACGTCAAATGTGAGATTAAAACTCGTGGAAATTAATCCTTATCTAGTTCAGCTAAAAGACTTAAATGACCGTGGTCTAACACTACGGGGGTATCTTTGACTACGATCTAAAGAAAGAGCGTTTAGAAGAGGTTCTCCGCGAGTTAGAAGATCCAGCGATCTGGAATGATCAAAGCCGTGCTCAGGCGATGGCAAAAGAAAAAGGCGAGCTTGAAAACGTGATCAACGTTTTAGAAGGCTTGGCGACACAGCTTGATGATGCACAAGCCATGCTTGATCTTGCTGTTGAAGCAGATGATGAAAGCTTATTGGCAGATGTTCAGTCGGAATTGACTGCAGCGGAAGAAGAGTTAGCAAAACTTGAATTCCGTCGTATGTTTAGTAATCCAATGGACCCAAATCCATGTTATGTGGAAATTCAAGCTGGTTCAGGCGGTACTGAAGCACAAGATTGGGCTTCAATGCTATTACGTATGTATATGCGTTGGATCGAACGTCATGGCTTTAAAGCAGAATTGATGGAAGAATCAGATGGTGATGTTGCAGGGATTAAATCTGCAACAATCCGTGTTGAAGGCGAGTATGCTTATGGTTGGTTACGTACCGAATCTGGTGTGCACCGTTTAGTGCGTAAGTCACCATTTGACTCAGGTAATCGCCGTCATACCTCATTCTCGGCAGTATTTGTATCACCTGAAGTGGACGATAATATTGAAATTGATATTAATCCTGCTGACGTGCGTACAGATACATATCGTGCATCTGGTGCAGGCGGTCAGCATATTAACAAAACTGACTCAGCAGTACGTTTGACTCACGCACCAACTGGAATTGTGGTGGCATGTCAGAACCAACGTTCACAACATGCAAACCGTGATCATGCTTGGAAACAATTACGTGCAAAATTGTACGAATTGGAAATGAGTAAACGTAATGAAGCTGCTCAAGCACTTGAAGATTCAAAATCGGATATTGGCTGGGGGAGTCAGATTCGTTCATATGTACTGGATGACTCTCGTATTAAAGATTTGCGTACTGGTGTTGAGAACTCGAACACGGGTGCAGTATTGGATGGCGATCTAGATAAATTTATTGAAGCCAGCTTGAAACAAGGTCTTTAATTTAAATTTTTAACAAAAGCAAAGCCTTATCCGTATTTTTGCAATATATCTAAAAAAATCGATATTAAAATCGAAAAAATGCGATATATTGGGTGCAAAGATGCTGAATGGAGCTTTGCTCTGAATTGAATGTGTCTAAGATGGATATTGATTTAATTTCTAAAGCATTAGCGAATCCGACTCGCCGACAGATTTTGGAATGGCTCAAGAAGCCACAACAATATTTGTCGGAAGAGCAGTGCGGTGGCTTTGGTCGTGGTGTGTGTGCAGGGAATATCGAGAAGCTCGGTAATGTCTCTCAATCTACGATGTCAAATCATTTGTCTGTTTTGCAACAGTCAGGATTAATTCAGGCCGAGAAATATGGTCAATGGTCATATTTCTCGCGTAATGAAGCTTTAATTCAGCAATATATTGATTATCTACAAAACTCGCTTTAACGCCTGATTTCAATCAGAAAGCGAGTGATGAGGCAAATATGGCTGAACTTAACTCTCCCCTTGTACTTGGCGATTTACATTTAAAAAATCGTGTCGTGATGGCGCCTTTAACCCGTAGCCGTGCTACCGCTGATCGGGTACCCACGGCAATCATGGCTGAGCACTATGCACAGCGTGCCAGCGCGGGTTTAATCATTTCTGAAGCAACAGTGATTTCAGAACAAGCCAATGGTTATTTAAATACACCAGGGCTATTTACCGATGCACAAGTTGAGGGCTGGAAGTCTGTAACCCAAGCGGTTCATGATCAAGGTGGTTTGATTGTGGCCCAGTTATGGCATGTGGGACGTGTCTCACATCCAGATTTACTCGATGGTGAAACGCCTGTATCTGCAAGTGCAATACAACAAGCAGGACAAGTTAGCTTATTACGTCCAAAACGTGATTATGTCGTGCCACGCTCTTTGGAAATCTCTGAAATTCATACCATCACCGAACAGTTTAAACAGGCTGCAATTAAAGCCAAAGCGGCTGGTTTTGATGGCGTTGAATTACATGCTGCCAACGGCTACCTGATTGATCAGTTCTTACAAAGTTCAACCAATCACCGTGAAGATGAATATGGTGGTTCTGTTGAAAACCGCGCACGTCTTTTACTTGAAGTGATGGATGCTTTAATTGAAGTATGGGGCGCAGGCCGTGTGGGCATACATTTAGCGCCTCGCGGTGATGAGCATGATATGGGGGATGCTGATCCACGTGAAACCTTTGGTTATGTCTTGGAACAATTAGGTAAACGTGAAATTGCGTTCTTCTTTACACGTGAATATTTAGCCGATGACAGTATCAGTGAATATATGAAGCGACGTTCAAATGGTGTGCCATATATTGCAAATATGCGTTTAAGCCGTGAAGATGCCATCAAACTCTTGGCATCAGGTCAAGCAGATGCGGTGTCTTTTGGTAAGGCTTATATTGCCAATCCTGATTTGTATGAACGTCTGATTCAAGACGCACCTTTAAATGAATTGGTGTTTGAAAATATGATTGGTTCACAAACTGCGGAAGGCTATATTGATTATCCTGCTTTGGGATAAAACGAAGACTGTATTTTCTCTGGATGTGAATGGAATATCCATTCACATCCACAACTCAGATAAATTTAACCAGTTTTCTTTTTGCATCGTTGACTCTTACAAGGCATATCTATTGTACATGGCATGGATATCGCCATTGGTTAAGGCGTAAAACACTATCTCTTAACCAATAAGCGTTTTTTCATCCCTGTAACGCCAAGTTTTGCTAGTGTTGTTGCTGGTTGATGGATCAGATTTGCTCTAGCATGCGGTCTACTACTATGCTGACAACAAATCGTTAAATATTATTCATTAACAACTGAATATGGCTCTGTTATATTTGCCCATTCATCTATATTGAGACATTCTGTTTGGCTACTCCTTTTTGGTATAACACAGCACTTAAAATCGTTAAGCCTTTATATCAATGGCGTATCAAAAAACGTGCGAAAGATAGCGCAGAATACCAACAAGAATGTCTTGAGCGCTTTGGCCCCTTTCAAGATGTAAAGAATCAGCATGCCATTTGGTTTCATTGTGTTTCAGTCGGAGAAACCAATGCTGCTCAGCCTTTAATCGAACATTATTTAAAAGCAGGTCATGCTGTTTTAGTCACCAATACGACAAAAACAGGTCAAGCACGTGCCAAATCGTTATTCTTAAAAGCACCTTATCAAGCATTATTTCAAGCGGTATTTTTGCCTGCCGATCAGCGCTATTTAGTTGCTGATTTTTATCAGAAATACCAACCCAAATTGCTGATTTTGGTTGAAACTGAACTATGGCCAAATCTTATTGACCTAGCTCAACAGTTTAAAGTGCCTTGTATTTTAGTGAATGCACGGCTTTCAGAAAAATCTGCCAAAGGCTATGCCAAAGTTCCAAGCCTAACCCGTCCAATGCTACAGAAATTAGATCAGTTATTGGCGCAAGATGTTGCAACGCAGCAACGCTTTATTGATCTAGGTATACCACAAAATAAAACACAAGTACTTGGAAGTATTAAATTTGATATTTCTGCACCTGAACAATTTATCCATAAAGCACAACAGTTGCAGCAGGACTGGAATTTAGCAAATCGAAAAATCATCACCATCGCCAGTACACACGCACCTGAAGAAGAAAAATTATTTCTCGCATTTAAAACCTATTTAGAACAATATCCAGATTGGTTGTTAATCGTTGTCCCGCGCCATCCTGAACGTTTTGATGAGGTTTTTGCTGCTGCACAAAGTTTAAATTTAACAACACAGCGTCGTAGCTTAGAGCAAGCAATCGAGTCGAATACCCAAGTCTATTTGGCAGACAGTATGGGTGAAATGTGGCTGTGGTATGCATTGAGTCAGGCATGTTTTGTTGGTGGGTCGTTAAATGAACCCGGTGGTGGACATAATATTTTAGAACCTATGGTTTTAGATGTACCCACCGTGATTGGACCGCATTATTTTAATTTTCAAGCCATTGTGGATGAGTTCTTACAGGCAGATGCCTTAAAAGTGGGGCAAACTGTTGATGAGGTGGTTCAGTTATTGGTGCGCTGTTTGGAAGATCAAGCTTTTGCCCAGCAATTAAGCCAGCATGCGATTGATGTTTTAAAGCGTAATCAGGGTTCTTTATACAAACATATTGCAGTGATTGATCAGTATTTATAATTTATACATTGTTGATGAATAAACACCATCAGCTAAAAGTAAAACGAACCAGAATTTTTTATGAACATCGTCCTTCTTGATCCTCGTCAAACACAAGCTGAAACTTGGACAATCAGTTCAAAAAGGCAAGTTGAACATTTGCACACGCATCTTGCTGCCAAAGTTGGAGATACGCTTAAGGTTGGCGTTCGGGGTGCCAGTCGTTATTTAACTGAAATTGTTGATATTTCAGAACATACGATTTTACTTCGACCGATTCAAGAAGAGCCTGTTCCAGCAAAATTGCCCGTAACTTTAATTGTGGCATTACCACGCCCCAAAGTGTTACGCCGCTTAATTATGGATGCGGTGACACTGGGGGTAGAAAAATTAATTTTGATTCATAGTTATCGCGTTGATAAAAGTTATTGGCAAAGCCCTTTTTTACAGCAAATTGATCATTACATTACCTTGGGATTAGAACAGGCGGGGGATACCATCGCTCCTCAAATTGAACTTTACAAACGCTTTAAACCCTTTGTTGAAGATGTCTTACCTAGCTTCATTACGCCACAAAATCCTGCTTATGTGGCGCATCCATATACTGAACAGAAAATGCCATTTGCTATCGATCATTCATGTACTGTGATTATTGGACCCGAAGGTGGTTTTATACCTTATGAGGTGGATTTACTGATAAAAAACGGCTGCCAAGCAGTGAGCTTAGGCAACCGTATTTTGCGTACTGAAACCGCGATCCCTTATGTATTGGGGCGCTTATTTAGCACGAGCTGATTCGATGTCATCCGCTGATGGATCACCGCGGTAGACTTTGACTTCCTGAACAGGATAAGGAATCGAAATATTATTATCCGCAAAGGCTTCAAGCACACGTTCTTGAATTTCACTGATCGAAGCCGCAGTAACCACTTGCGTGGTATCTACCCACCAACGAACGGTTAAATTGACAGAGAAATCCGCCAAAGCAGAAACATTCACAGTAAAGCCCGGCTGGCTTAAAATACGTTGATCTTTATCAAGCAATTTAAGAATAATGTCTTTGGCTTTCTGTACATCATCTTCATAACCAATCCCAACCACAAACTCACAACGACGGCGTTGGTAAGCGGTATTTACCGTCACGGCACTGGTATACACAGTTGCGTTTGGAATCACGATACGTCGTCCATCAGGGGAACGTAAAAAAGTTGCACGAATTTGAATATCTTCGACAGTACCTTCCATATTGTTGACAATGATGTCATCACCAATCTTGAACGGTTCACCCAAAAGAATCAAAATTCCAGAAAGGAGATTTTGGAAAATATCTTTAAATGCAAAACCAATCGCGACCGAACCAATCCCCAAAGCACTCATCAGTTGAGCAGGAGTAAAGCCAGGAATTGCAATGACCATGGCGATTAAGAAACCAAAAAAGATAATTGCGGTACTGCCGACACGATTCAGTACCAGAACTAAATTTTGGCGAGTATAAGTACGGTTTTCGAGTGTTCTACGGACAAAGAATTTAAAAAGCTTAGACAACAACCAGAAAATAGTGATGACGATCAGCGCAATACATAAATATGGCATACGCTCCCAAAAACCATCGACAAACTTGTCGATGGTTGAGTATGCGTCTTTATATTTTTCAGTATGTTGAATCACTGTTTGTGCAGTTTTTTCGCCTGCAGAATGGATCAATTGAGTCGTGTCTTGCGCAACGGTACTCAATGCATTTGCTTCTTCAGCCACAATCATGTCCAATAAAATAATTGGCATATTTTGCCTGAAATTTCAAAGAAGTTAAGCTTTGATTACAGTTTTTCTTATGACGGACAAATAAAAATAATATTTGTGAATCAATATTCAACTCATGTTTGGGCATCATCAAGGAATGGGGGCTGTAGGCATTTCATAAATGGCTTGCGTTGTAGGTTAAAATTGAGCAGGCAAGGCATGAAACGAAGAGAATAGCGAGACTATTTTCGAGTTTCATAACGAAGGCTGAGATAATTTTAGCCACAACCCTTCGGGACTAGCGTGTTTTTTGCCGTTACGTTGTTACGAACTACTCATTTAGAATAACTAAATTTCGTATTTCGCGCCTAGTATCGCCTAAAAAACACACGTAGTCGCAAACATAGACGAATTGTCAACAGACCCCAATTATCTTTAAAAATATTTAGTCCCTTTTTCAATGATTGTTGTTGGATTTTCAATTTCTCCAGTCCCCAGCATAAATGACACCACACTTATAGAGCTAACTAAGCTGATGATAAAGCCTATTAGCATGAGCCAAGCCATTAATTTTTCAATAAAAGTCGATGGACGTGGGTGACCAAAACGATTGGCGCGATTACAACCACGTGCAAGGAGTAAATACAGCAGCATCAAGAATTGCACAATGGGAATCAGCAATAACAGAATAAACCAACCAGATTTATTACGATCATGCAGCCTGCGAATAATCACAACCATCATTCCATATAAATAAAGACAGCTGAGTGCGAGGTAAGTGAACTGTCCTAATCCTGAAATCGAATTTATCGCATGTTGGCTGAATTGCAGTGAATGTAAATTCACAATGCCAAAGACTAGACCGAGGGCAAGCAATGCAATGGTAAAAATGAGATGCAAAAATCCAAACCAAGCAATATAACTCAAACGATTAAAGCGGCCTTGAGTGGAAAGGGGATAATCTACTGGTGATACTTGATGCTTTGAAAAAAAAGTCGACGATTCTTGTATTTGCATGATGATCGCGTCCAGCTGAATGAGTTCGGTAAGGAAATGTTTTTTTCTGAAAAAAACCATATGCACTTCTGACTACAAATTATAAGATCAAAAAAACTCCATAGATATTGAAAATTCGAATATTTTGGCAAATGACTTAAGATTTTCCGATGGTTAAAGTGACCCCCGTGTCTACGACCAAAGCACAATTGTTAACCGAAATGCGCTATCGTAATACTGAACACATGCAGCAAATAAAATCAAGAACGTAGGCATACATCTCGTGATGAGGTGGCAAATCAAGGAAGCAGAATATGAATGAAGTCTATCCAGTTCCAGAACAATTTGTTAAAACAGCAAGGACCAATGAACAAGAATACTTTGAACGTTATCAACAGTCAGTAGAGCATCCAGATGAGTTTTGGGCAGAAGCTGCAAAGAAATTAGACTGGATTAAGCCATTTACTCAAGTAAAAAATACCAGCTACGACAAAGATAATTTTAAAATTGAATGGTTTGCAGATGGGCAACTGAATGTCAGTGCCAACTGTTTAGATCGCCATTTAAAAGAACACCCACTGAAACCTGCAATTATTTGGGAGGGGGATCATCCATCTCGCCATAAAATCATTTCTTTTGAAGAGCTGCATGATGAAGTGTGTCGTTTTGCCAATGTCTTAAAGAAAAATGGAATCGGGAAAGGTGATCGAGTCATTTTGTATATGCCGATGATCCCTGAAGCGGCGATTGCCATGCTGGCCTGTACCCGAATAGGGGCGGTGCATTGTGTGGTATTTGGTGGATTCTCTCCAGACTCATTGGCAAGTCGGATAGACGACAGTCAAGCTAAATTGGTGATTACCGCTGACCAAGGTATGCGTGGTGGTAAAACGATTCCTTTAAAAGAGAATGTAGATGCAGCATTGGCGCTGGATGGAACAACTTCCGTTGAAAAAATGATTGTGGTGCATCGAACAGGCCATCCAATAACAATGCAGGAGGGGCGTGACCTGTGGTATCACATGGAAATTATGACGGTCACAGATATCTGTCCGCCAGAACCGATGAATGCCGAAGATCCTTTATTTATTTTATATACGTCTGGATCAACAGGAAAGCCTAAAGGAGTGTTACATACTACGGGTGGTTATTTAACTTATGTCAATTCAACTTTCCGTGAAGTTTTTGATATTAAACAAGATGATGTGTTCTGGTGTACCGCAGATGTGGGTTGGATTACGGGGCATTCTTATGTGCTTTATGGACCATTATCCAATGGTACAACCACGGTCATGTCCGAAGGTATCCCACAATATCCAACATGGGCACGCACAGGGCATATTGTAGATAAGCATAACATTACCATTCTCTATACTGCACCAACAGCGATCCGCGCGATGATGCGTGAGGGTGATGCTTTTGTGCGTGAAAGTGACCGTAGCAGTTTGCGTCTATTGGGTACCGTGGGTGAGCCGATTAATCCAGAAGCATGGAATTGGTACTATACCGTTGTGGGTGAAAGCCGTTGTCCAATTGTGGATACATGGTGGCAAACTGAAACAGGCGGTATTTTAATTTCTCCACTGCCGGGTGCAACCCCACTTAAACCGGGTTCAGCCACTCGTCCATTGTTTGGCGTACAACCAGCATTGGTTGATGCTGAGGGTCAAGAACTTGAAGGTGAAGCAGAAGGCAATTTGATTATTAAGAATTCTTGGCCGGGGCAAATGCGGACCATTTGGGGCGATCCTGAGCGATTCATTGAAGCGTATTTCTCGACCTATCCGGGCAGTTATTTTACTGGTGATGGTGCGCGTCGTGATAAAGATGGTTATTACTGGATTACGGGTCGTGTGGATGATGTCCTGAATGTTTCGGGCCACCGTTTGGGCACTGCTGAAATTGAAAGTGCATTGGTTGCGCATGCAAAAGTCGCTGAATCAGCAGTTGTTGGTATGCCACATGAGATTAAAGGGCAAGGCATAGCGGCCTATGTGACCTTGCAGGCGGGTGAAGCTGAAACTGAAGAATTACGTAAAGAATTGGTCAGTTGGGTACGTAAAGTGCTGGGACCTGTGGCAACACCTGATGCAATTTATTGGGCACCTGCTTTGCCAAAAACCCGTTCTGGAAAAATCATGCGACGCATTTTGAGAAAAATTGCTGCCAATGAGCTAGATAGTTTAGGTGATACTTCTACTTTGGCTGATCCAGGTGTGGTAGATCAGTTAATTACAGAGGTTAAGGCCAATTCTTAATGATTGAAGTCTCTTGATTTTGCTAGCCAAAAGTTGAATACCGTTAGAGAAATTCTAGCGGTATTTTTTGTTATTGATTTTCAAACCACAGAATAAGTAATGCAGGCATTGAGATAAGGAAATCTTACTTGATTTGATAAGCTCAAGGCACTGGGAATAAGAGTAAATATGATGAATGCACCTCAACAGGCGGTAAACCTTTCTGCTTTAGCAACGGCAAAGCAATTGGCAGAACAATTTGCGCAGACTGCTGCTGAGCGTGATAAAGCAGGTGGTAATCCGAAGCTGGAACGGGATTTGATTCGTCAAAGTGGCTTATTGGGACTGTCTATTCCACAACAATATGGCGGGCAAGGAGCGAACTGGAAAACAATTTTCCAGACCATTCAAAGTATTGCACAAGTCGATAGCTCCTTGGCACATGTATATGGCTTTCATCATTTACTAATCGCCACTGTACAGTTATTTGCTCAACCTCAACAATATTCGTCATGGTTTGAACACACTGCCCACAATAACTTGTTTTGGGGCAATACTTTAAATCCTTTAGATCAACGCACGAAGGTACAACAACTCACTGAGAACGACTTTATTTTTCATGGTGATAAAAGCTTTTGCTCAGGATCAATAGATTCAGACATACTGCTTTGTTCGGGCTTTAATGATGCTGGAAAATTACTGATAGCTGTGATCCCAACACGTCGAGAAGGGGTCAGTTTTTTAGGCGATTGGAATAATATGGGGCAGCGTCAAACGGACAGTGGAACCAGTCATTTTGAACAGGTCAAAATTCACAAAGATGAGTTATTGTTAAATCCAGGACCATTAAGTACACCTTACTCCAGTTTACGACCTTTGATCGCACAATTGATTTTTGTGCATCTGTTTTTAGGCGTTGCTGAAGGTGCCTTTGACCTTGCGCGACAAACAATACAAAGTCAGAAAGCATGGTCAACGTCTTTGGCTGAAAATGCGGTGAATGATCCGTTTAACCAGAAGCATTTTGCTGAGTTTTATGTACAGCTTGAAAGTGTACGTTTACTTGCGGACAAAGCCATTGCAGCATTGCAAGCGGCTTGGAATATTGGTGAGCAATTAACAGCAGAACAACGTGGTGAAGTCTCTATTGCCATTGCGACTGCAAAAATTGCTGCAACCAATAGCTCACTGTTTATAACGCAAAATATTTTTCAAGTGATGGGTGCTAGAGCGACAACAGCCAAATTGAATTTAGATCGTTTTTGGCGAAATGTCCGTACTCAGACCTTGCATGATCCGATTGATTATAAGTACCAGGAAGTAGGGGAATGGGTATTGACTGGAAAAGTGCCCGATCCAAGTTTTTACGCTTGAACCTAAGCCGACCGATGACATTTTATAGACGTTCATTCTTAGCGCTTTAGCGTTGGTATTGCCATATCTTAGATTGAAAAAATCTGTGTTGGATAAGGGGTAGCTGCTATACCCCTACCAACAGCGACAATTATGTTGCCTTGCAATAGATACAACATGAATGATCTAACTATGCACAAAGCTAAAGCCTAGCCCGATCTGACGTGTTTCAGCATCAAGGATTGGATTTTTGCTTTAAGCTCTTGAGCACTTCATACGCTGCCTTAATTCGCTCAGCATTGGGAATTTTTTTGTTCATCAACATCACCAAGCCAAAGTTCTCTTGTGGAATATAAATCACATATGTCCCAAAACCATTGGTGGAGCCAGTTTTATGAAAGACTCTTGAACAAGTCTTCACGAGGGTTTTTTCAACAGGGTTAGATTGCATCACAACCCGATCAGAGTTGCTTTCTAATAGTGTGTTTAATGTTGCTGGGTAGCTGAACGATTCCCAGCCAAGGGCTTGGGTCATACCACCCATTTTAAAATAACCGGTATGTGTCGCTAGAATTGCGGGTTTAATCGCTGCTTTGGCTTGATCTGGATTTAAGTTTAAATTTAAAAAATGTAGCATGTCAGGTAGGCTAGATTTCACCCCATAGGCTTGCGCATCAAAAGCGCCAGCAGTGACCCGAAGCGGATGATTATTTTGATCATAACCAAAGGCATAGTTGCCTTGTTGTGCTTTAGGAACTTGGACATAAGTATGTTGGAGTTCTAGCTTGGGGAAAATCACTTGCTCTAATAAAGCGCTAAAAGGCATGTTCATGGCTTTAGCGGTCGCTTCACCGAATAGCCCTATGCTTGGATTAGAATATTGTCGAAATTGACCAATCGGGTTTTTGACTTTCCAATCTTGAAAATATTTAAGTGTTTGCGCATCTGTTTTTATTTGATCAGGAAATTGCAATGGAAGATTACCACTGGTATAGGTGGCCAATTCTAAGAGTGTGACTTGATTAATGTCTGAGTTTTTTAATGCGGGTATATATTTACCAGGATGGTCTTGAAGAGAAATTTTACCTAAATTTTGTGCATAAGTGCCTGCTGTTGCAGTAAATATCTTACTGACTGAGCCTAATTCAAAAAGGGTATTTTTATTTACGGCTTTCGCATTCGCAAGTGATTGTACGCCGTAGTATTTTTCATAACTTTTTCCGTTATACAAAACACCTATTGCCATACCGGGCACTGCATGAGTTTTCATTAATGGCTGAAATGCAGTATTCATTGCAGTTTCAACCTTTATAGACGTTGCAGGTATCTCGTTGGCATTTACATAAGTCGTCAAGCTCATACTACCGATAAGGACGCAAAATATCGTTTTTGTTTTATTTAAAAATACCATGCCCACTTTTTCCATCTATGCTACAAAAAGGGCGTATTTTAAGGTTGAAAGAAATATTTTCCAAGATTGCGGTTGTTGAGTATATGTATAGAACAAATACACTCAATGATTCAATAAAACAAAAAAAGGCTAATTTATATAAGGATAATTGTACTGATTTATACGATTCTATTTTTTATAAATGCTTTTTATTTATTCTAAAAAAAATCCCTCAAGCCGAGTCAAGAGGGAAAGCTGCAAAGCTGTTTTAGTTATTTATTGTTGTTTTCATAGCACCATCGATGAAGAGATAGGTCTTAAGCTGATTTTGCAGTAATTTGATCTTTTTGCGCTTCTTCAATTTGACGAACCAAAGGCAAGACCTTTTCACCGAAATATTCAACTTCTTCGATGAAATGTAAAAAGCCAGATAACACCAGATCTACGCCTACATTTTTGAGTTCAACAATACGTTCAGCAATTTGTTGCGGTGTACCAATCAGATTGGTTTTAAAGCCATCATTATATTGCACCAAGTCTTCAAAGGTTGATTTTGCCCAGTTACCTTCACCTTCTTTAGATGCTGCGCCCGCTTCACGGGTTGCATCGCCAAAGGCATTGACTGCTTCAACATTAGCTTGGTCAATAATCTCTTGTAGAACCGCTTTTGCTTCTTCTTCAGTGTCACGAGCAATGATAAAAGCATTGACCCCAATTTTGACTGAGTGATTATTTAGCTTGGCTTTTTCACGAATATCATCGATTTGTTTTTTGAGTTCCTCAGGTGTGTTGCCATTGGTAAAGTACCAATCCGAAACACGCGAAGCCATGTCACGTGCAGCACGTGAACTTCCCCCTTGGAATACTTCAATATGGGGTTTCTGCAAAGGCTTTGGTTTTAAAGTGTAGTCTTTAAACTGATAATATTTACCATCAAAACTATAGTTATCTGTTGTCCAAATACCTTTTAACGTACGAATAAACTCTTCAGAACGAACATAGCGTTCATCATGTTCAGGCCATGGCTCACCAATGGCATCAAACTCGCCACGGAACCAGCCACTTACTACATTAATCGCAATACGCCCATTGGTCAGGTAATCAATGGTCGCCAACTGTTTTGCGGCTAAAACAGGTTTCCATGGTCCCGGAAGAATTGCTGCAATTACTTTTAATTTTTCAGTCTTGGCTAAAAGTGCATGACTAAAACTCACAGATTCATGTTGATTTTCAGCGCCATAACCTGCGGTAAAACGAATTTGGGTGAGGGCATATTCAAAACCACTTTTTTCGGCAGCTTGTGCCAAACGTACATTGTAGTCATAGCTCCAGTCTGTACGTTGTTCAATATTACTGACCACTAAGCCGCCACTGACATTGGGAACCCAATAGGCAAATCGAATTGCTTGACCATTATTCGATGAAAACTGTGACATATCATAACCCTCAATTTTTTATGATTTATTCATAACAAGGTTGCGCTTAAGCAACCTGTGATTGTGGTGTTTTGGATTTTGCATGTAGACGAGACTCTGCCGCATCCAAGTCTGGTATCGCCGCGGAAGGAAGCACATCATCTTGCTCAATCTGTTTGTTGATGCCTAAATTTTGATTGGCTTGTTCTGTTTTGGCTTTCACCACTTCTGCTCGCTGACCTTTTGCAGGCGCCCATTCTAAAATTGGCAATGCACGTGCGACGGCTAAAGTGATACGGTCTTGGATGTGTTCACTTTTAATGGTGTACTCAGGTGTGAAGTCACGATCTGTTGCATAGACACCAATAGGCAGCGTTTGCGCTTGAAAGAAGCTAAATAATGGACGTAACTGATGCTCTAGAACTAAAGCATGACGGTCACTACCACCCGATGCAGCAAGCAATACAGGAACATCGACTAGCGCTGTTTGTTCAACAAAATCAAAGAAATGTTTAAACAAACCAGTAAATGATGCACGATAAACAGGTGTTCCCACGATGAGCGCATCTGCTGCTTCTACGGCAGCTAAGTCATCTTGAACACGTTGTGGCAGTTGGTTGCGATAAATTGCGCCGCCTAACAAATGGCCTATTTCACTGAATTTAATAAAATGAACATGAATCGGTGTTGCCTGACCCAGCTCATCTAAAATCGCTTGCACTAAACTTTCGGTTTTTGAAGGGTTATTTAATCCCCCTGAAACAGCAACAATATTTAACGGTTTTTGTTGAGTATAAATAGACATGTTGGCAACCTAATAAATTGAATCTCGGAATGCCATTCATTAATCTATATTTGACGAAGCGCTGTAAAATAATGAAAAACAGATTGGTTATCTGTTTTTAAGATAAACCACAAAGCCTTTGAATAATGCACGATTTCGTCTTTTAAGTATTTGAAGTTAAATAATATTCTTAAAATGAATAAGTAATTCATTTTTAACTGTTTATTTTATATTTAAAAGTGATATTCAAATCTTAATTTCGATAAATGACCTAAGGATTGTAGGGAATTTTAATTAAAGCCGACAAATTATTCAAAAATTCGTTAATATTTACGTATCCTAAATAGCAATAGTGCGGTTAGAATGAAATAACTGCGCTAGAGATCTCTCGCTTCGCTTATGAATATTTTAATCGTTGATGATCATCCACTGTTTCGCCATGCGTTAATTCAGGCGGTTCGTTATAGTTTGCCACAGGCTCAAATTAGTGAAACTGCGGCTGTTAATGAATTTTATGAGCGTTTGGAAAATGGTCCAGAACCAGATCTCGTCTTGTTGGATTTAAATCTGCCAGGCGCATCGGGTTTCTCTGCATTGGTACATGTTCGTGCACAGTATCCTGCACTTCCTATTATTGTGGTTTCTGCTCACGAAGATGCGTCCATTATTCAACGTGCAATTGCACATGGCGCAATGGGCTATATTCCTAAATCTGCACATCCAAGCCATATTGGGGAAGCAATTCGCCAAGTGCTGGATGGTGATATTTGGTTACCGCCAAACTTACCCGCAGCGAATATGAATTTTGACCCGCGTGCCGCAGATGAAACAGCTTTAGCTGAACGTATTCAATCGTTAACACCACAACAGTTCCGTGTATTGATGATGGTTGCAGAAGGTTTATTGAATAAGCAAATTGCTTATGAACTTGATGTTTCGGAAGCGACCATTAAAGCGCATGTGACGGCAATTTTCCGTAAATTAGGTGTACAGAACCGTACTCAAGCGGTACTCGCAATCAATGCACTAAATATTGAAGAACGAAAAGTTTAAGATTCTTGCTGGTTAAATTTAACTTCAATATATTGAAAAATTACGAGAAGAGTGTATTAAAAATATGCTCTTTTTTATTTTCTGATTTCTGCATTTACTCATGTAATTTTATTCTAAATCAAATATTTAAAATTCATATCTGACTTGAATCATCAAGGGATTGTCTGCAATAAAACTTTAGCTTTTATCAAGAGTTAAAAATAGGCGTATACTGAACGGACATGAGGAATAATTATGTCTGAAGCACCTGAATCTACAGCTTATATTGAGTATGGCACTCGGCCTTTTATCGCAATTTTACTTTCATTGTTTTTAGCTGGCTTTGCTGTATTTTCATCGTTGTACTGTGTTCAGCCGATGATGCCGTTTTTGGCAAGTTTTTTTCATGTTACGCCAACCCATAGTAGTTTCCCGCTTTCATTTTCCACCATTGCCTTAGCCTTAGGGCTTCTTTTTGCAGGACTGATTTCAGATCGTTATGGTCGTAAGCAGATCATGGCCATTTCTTTATTTTCCACCGCAAGCTTATTATTGCTGAGTTCGTTTTTACCGTATTGGGAAATATTCCTTGCAACACGTATGATGATTGGCTTGGCTGTTAGTGGTGTTGCTTCTGTAGCAATGACCTATATCGGTGAAGAAATTGCACAAAAAGATGTTGGCTTTGCCATGGGGCTGTATATTTCAGGGACAGCAATAGGGGGAATGGGCGGGCGTTTGATTGCAGGGGTATTGCTGGATTATATCTCTTGGCAAACTGCGACGATGATTATTGGTCTACTTAATTTATTGATCGCGATTACATTTTACATAGCCTTACCTGCCTCTAAACACTTTAAATCTTATCCCATTCAATTCACACGTTTTATCGAATCCTTTAAGAAAAATCTTTCTGACCCAAAGCTGAGACTATTGTTTGTCGAAGGTTTTATTCTGATGGGATGCTTTGTGACCGTGTTTAATTACATGAGTTATCATCTGTTAGAAAAACCTTTTGAATTGTCACAAACATGGATTGGTTTAATCTCGATTGCCTATTTATCTGGCATTTATAGTTCACCTCGTGCAGCCAGTTGGAGTCGTCAATTTGGACGAGGTAAGGTACTGATTGTGATGTTCTCAAGCATGATTCTGGGGTTATGGATGATGCTGATTCCATCATTATGGGTGATCTTGATTGGCCTATTGATTTTTACTTTCTCATTTTTTGCCGCACATTCCACATCAAGCAGTTGGGTATCAGTACAATCCTTACAATATCGTGCAGTCGGCTCTTCGCTTTATCTATTTTGTTATTATCTTGGTTCAAGTTTCTTGGGCAGCAGTAGTGGTTTAGTCTGGGAAAAATATGGATGGTTTGGCCTAACAGTTACGATGACTTGTGTACTTTGTATCGGGCTCTTGGTGGCTTTAAAATTAAATCAAACACAGCATAACGATCAGGTAAAAGTATGAGCGGCTGCATCTAAATAGCGTTAAATAAGCTTTTCTATTCAATTTCTCTGCGCTTTTAAACAATGCATCCTGATGGGTAAATTTTCCTTTTATAACGTATGACGAATACCTTTAACATCTTAAAAAGCTATCAATAACAGACCAAATAGAAGACCAAGAGGAAATGTTTACTTTTTAATCAAACAACATGAGTAAAATTCATGGTAAAATGATCAACTTTCATTTTAGATCTCTCCCGATCGCCAACTGCCAATCGAGAAACTCACCATGTCGACCGCTTATACTGCTCAGACAGCGCCTACTGCGTTGTTTGATTATGACAAATATTGGGCATCGTGCTTTGAACCAGCACCATTTTTGCCAATGTCACGTGAGGAGATGGATCAACTCGGTTGGGATAGTTGTGACTTTATTCTGGTATGTGGTGACGCTTATATCGATCATCCATCGTTCTGTTCAGGAATTATTGGCCGAACGCTTGAAGCACAGGGTTTTCGTGTCGGGATTATTGCACAACCAGATTGGACTTCTGCCGAAGCATTTAAAGTATTAGGCAAACCGAATATTGCATGGGGTGTGACCGCGGGTAATATGGATTCTATGATCAACCGCTATACGGCTGACCGTAAAATCCGTTCTGATGATGCATATTCACCAGATAATCTACCCAATAAACGTCCTGACCGTGCAGCAACTGTATATTGTCAGCGTTGCCGTGAAGCATTTCCTGATGTACCCGTATTATTGGGCGGTATCGAAGCATCATTACGCCGTATTGCACATTATGATTACTGGTCAGACAAAGTTCGTCGTTCAGTGCTGATGGATTCCAAAGCGGATTTATTGATGTATGGCAATGGTGAACGGTCTGTTGTTGAAGTTATGCATCGTCTTGCCAAAGGCGAAAAAATTCATGAAATCACCGATGTTCGTGGTACGGCATTCATCGTCAATAAAATTAATCGTGTTTCTAAAGCCAAGTTTGTTGAAATTGCATCGAATGATGTTGATGCGATTGGTCGTGTTGACCCAATCATCAATCCATATGTAATGACTGAAGATTTAGATGGTTGCGAAATTGAACAAGGCAAAGGAAATTCTTTAACCCAATATCAAAATTTCCAAAAAGAATTGGTGGCAAATCCTGTTGTTCGTGAAGGTGATCAACTGGATGAGAATACCCAGATTGTACGTTTATTGCCGACATCCAAAGCAATTAAACATAAATTACCGCCGCGTGAATTGGCTGTGATTCGTTTGCCTGCCTTTGAAGAAGTAGCAACCGATCCTGTACTTTATGCACATACCAACCGTATCTTGCATCTTGAAACCAATCCGGGGAATGCTCGTGCATTGGTACAAAAGCATGGTGAACGTGATGTATGGTTAAATGCACCACCGATTCCATTGACCACCGAAGAAATGGATTATGTGTTTGACTTGCCTTATGCGCGTCTACCACATCCAGCTTATGGTGAAGCGCGTTTCCCTGCATTTGATATGATCAAATTCTCTGTAAATATCATGCGTGGTTGTTTTGGTGGTTGTACATTCTGTTCGATTACCGAACATGAAGGTCGTATTATTCAAAACCGTTCAGAAGAATCAATTTTACGTGAAGTTGAAAAAATTCGTGATACAGCCCCAGGTTTTACAGGCATCATTTCAGATTTAGGTGGTCCAACTGCAAACATGTATCGCTTGCAGTGTAAAGATCCTGAGATTGAAAAGAACTGTCGTAAACCTTCTTGTGTGTATCCAGGTGTATGTCAAAATTTACATACCGACCATGCACCACTTACTCAACTTTATCGCAAAGCACGTTCGCTTAAAGGCATCAAAAAGATTCTGATTGGTTCAGGCTTACGTTATGACCTTGCGGTATTGAACCCTGAATATGTCAAAGAACTGGTTCAACACCATGTTGGCGGTTATTTAAAAATTGCACCAGAACATACCGAGAAAGGTCCATTGTCGAAGATGATGAAACCGGGAATCGGGACCTATGATCGCTTTAAACAGATGTTTGATCGTTTTAGTAAGGAAGCAGGTAAAGAACAGTATTTAATCCCGTACTTTATTGCTGCACATCCGGGAACAACGGATTATGACATGATGAATCTTGCGATCTGGCTTAAGAAAAATGGTTTCCGTGCCGATCAGGTGCAAACCTTTTATCCATCACCAATGGCGACAGCGACCACGATGTATCACACGGGGAAAAACCCGTTGGCCAAAGTGGCTCGTTATACCGAAAGTGTGGATATTGTAAAAGGTGAAAAGCGTCGTCGTTTACACAAAGCCTTCTTGCGTTACCATGATCCAAACAACTGGCCATTACTACGTGATGCATTACGTGAAATGGGCCGGGTAGATTTGATTGGTAACTCTAAGCATCATCTGATTCCAACTTATCAACCGCAAGGAACTGAAGGGCAATACCAATCTGCGCGTAAGAAAAATTCGACTGTTGACGGTGATTCGCAAAAGCGTACTGGGGATAGCCGTAATTCACAGGCGAAAACGCAATCGCGTCCTTCCAATACCAAAAAGCGTCCTGAGCGTGGTCAAATATTGACACAACATACAGGTTTACCGCCGCGCGAAACAGGTGATAAAAAACCATTTTCTGGAAATGGCAAAGCAAAGTCTAAGCCAAAAAGCAGAGCTTAGTTGCTGTTTGAGAAAGTAATAAGAAAGGATGCCTAAGCATCCTTTCTTAAATCAGCAATTGAATAATAAAAATACGCAACTGTGGATAAGTCTCTGTAAACTGTTGAAAACTTTAGTGTACTAAAAACACACAATTCTCGAATATCATTGTCCTACAATAGTACCCAAGATTCATTAAATTCAGTTGTATTCGCATTCAATACGCGATATATATGAGGTGTAATTAAATTCATTTGGTTGAAATACCAAGTGAATAAAACAAATAATAGTTCAATAAATAAGTTAAAAATGTGATTTATTTGATTATTTTGAAAAAGCAAATATGAGAATGCGTCTGGCATATTACAAAATTGAACTGATTAAAAATAGTATCTTTGATACACAAGAACTGGTCGTAGACCAAATTATAATAAAGAATTAGGAAATGAAAAATGGACATGATAATCGTTGCGAGTTTGATATTACTTGCTGTCGTGATTGCCGCTGCTTATAAAGGATTGAAAAATAAGCAACAAGCAGATAGTGCTTTACGAAGAAGAGCAGTATTTAACTCACATGAACAAATTACGTTTACGCGTTTAAAAGAAATTTTACCTGAAGCCAATATCTTGGCTCATGTATCTTTTGATGCCTTATTAACGACAAAATATTTACATACACGTCGTAAGTATCAGCAAATGTTTGCAGACTTTGTTGTGCTGGACAAAGATTATAAAGTTTTAGCTGTGATTGCTTTAGATGATATCAATGCGATTAAGCGCTCGAATCAAAATACCTATGAAGATGCCTTGTTACAGTCGGCAGGTTATCGTGTGATTCGTTATATGGGGATTCCAGAGTATCAGGATTTGCGAGAAGATTTTTTAACAGAATTTTCAGAAATGAGCCATTCGCAAATGTTGGAGGAACATGTACTGGGGAAGTTTGATCTGTACTCAAATCGCGCATATAGCTAAGCAAAAAATGCATGTTTAAACATGCATTTTTTAGTTCATTCAAAATTTAGTATTGAGCTTATTCTGGTTTGACCGCAACAACCGTCATTTCAACTAAAACATCAGGTCGATAAAGCTTTGCTTCTACACAAGTTCTCGGCAGAGCCTGCATATTTGAACACCATGCATCCCAGATTTCGTTCATTCCTGCATAATCATTTTCGATGTCTTTTAAAAAAATCATCACAGACATAATGTGCTTTTTATCTGTGCCCGCATCTGCAAGAAAACGATCAATGATATCTAAGGTCTGTTGAGTTTGCCCTTTGATATCCAAACTTAAATCCGTAGCCAATTGACCCGCCAAGTGAACTAAATTTCCCGAAATTGCGATTTCAGAAAAGCGTTTTTCTACGTGCAAACGTTGTACAGTCATGATCATTCTCAAAGTTTGTTTATGTTTTAAATTTTACGTCATCATTTACAATCTGCAAATTAACTTTGTTGCTTGTTGGTGAATCTATCTATACGAATGAGGATTTTATACCTAAAAATAATCAAACAGTTATATTCTGGGCAAATAATGAAATTGCCTAAATTTAAAAATTGAATCTGCGCGTCACGTAACTGATTTAAACAAAATGCAATCGAACATTGCAGAGGACAAAGTTGTTGCAACTGCTTAAAGTGTTGCTGCTCCTGTGGTATGGAAATATTCATTGAAATACCTATTATTTAGAATCTATTTTTAAGCCAGTGAATCGCTTTGAGCTATTCACTGTGCCATTATCAAGCTTGCGGAGGCGTATAGGATTTGAGTTTTTGCTCAGGCTTATTGTTGATTTGATACCAGTCGATATGCCGTGTAATAAACATCACCACAGCAAGTAAAACAAATGAAATGATAGAGCCGATCAGGAAGGTTTTGCCTGAAGATTGCAATAGCATATACATCACGGCATAAAGTGAACTCAGGATGATACTGAATAGGCCAGCGGCTTTAAAACCTTTCATCACATAGTATAAGTACCAACTCATGAGCCCGACACAGGCAATTCCAGCAACGAAATAAGCCCATGCAAAGGCATAGTATTCACTGATTGAAAGTAGTAAAACAAAGAACACCACTTGAGCCATTGCCACCAAAGAATATTGAATGGGGTGAATCCGTAAGCTTTTAAGCACTTCGAAGAGAAAGAAACAAGCAAAGGTGATGATGATAATCACGATACCGTATTTAATCGCACGATCTGTTTGTGTATAGACATTGACTGATTCTAGGAATTCTGTTGATAAACCAATACTTTGACTAGGTTCTCCCATATAAGCCGGTTCTTGGCCAAAATAGCCATTACTAAACTGGCGAATACACTCATTGTTGTCGCAATCAATCAATTTACTGATGTTTTGATGACCTAGAGCAATATTTTTCCATTGTGCGGTGAATTGTTGCGGTGTACTGGTTTTTGCAAAAGGTAAGTTTTGTCCTGAATATTTGGTATCCGCCCAATTGCCTTTGGCCTGATAAGTGACACTACGACTGGTTGGGATCAGGGTGAATTTTCCCAGACCCGTAATATTGGCGGTTAAATCAAAAGTGAAACCATTTTGAATGGCATTGATTAATTCAGGATATTTTTTTGCAGAAACATACATAAAGTCAAAACCAGAACTGTTACTGCCTTGAGCACTCATTTCAAAGGCATAAGTTTTATTGAGCATGTTTAAGCTCGGTTGGGTATCCAAACCGCGAGGATCATGCACAGGGAAGATAATTTCAGCTCGGTCCCATTGGTAATCTTTCTTTTCAAGTGTTGGTTTTTGGAATACCCCTTTGGCCATGAGATTTGCGGTGTAGCTAATTGCTCGATAGATGGTGCGTTTATAAGTGTTGTCAGAAACATTAAAGTTGGATGACCATTGCGTGCTGTCAGCACTGATATATAGCCATTGTTCCTCAGTACACAAATAGGCCACCTTCTTTTCATCGAGGCAGTTTTTTTGCTCATTGTAGGGCACACGGATATACGGTGAAATCACGGTTTGAGGGCTAATATTGTTTTGTGCAATTTCTTTCAGAAATGCCCGTTGATAATCTTGTCGTTCTGAGACCAGACTGGTAATAAAGAGTAAGCCTATCCCAAATAAGGCAACTAAAATTGCGATTGCAATAATTTTGAATGTAATAAAGTTGGATCGCATCACTGTTTTCCTTCGCCGTTGTTTGTTGTCAGTGTTGAGTGTGCGAAACAGCAATGTGCTTTGTTTGAGGCGTATAGGTTTTTTATATGAATTTTAAGTGAAGTTTGGTCGTGCTAAGGCAATTGAATTTTTACCAATACACCCTTTTGGTGGGGTTGTAAGATGGTGATTTCATTTCCTTGAATATTGCCAATGTGAATCTGTCCATGGTGTTGTTCAATGACTTGTTTAACAATGCTCAGTCCAATACCAGAACTGCGTTGTTGGCTAATCGGACGAGGCAAGGAAAAATAAGTATCAAACACTTGCGTGAGTGCATAATCTGGAATCCATTCGCCCTCATTAAAAACCTGTAATTCTATCTGCTGGTGTGTTTGACGATGAAGCCGAATCAGGATTTTTGCTGAAGCTGTGGAAAAATCCAGCGCATTATCTAAAATATTGGCAAGGGTTTGTTGAATCCAAAATCGATCTGCACGAAGCATACAATTGGCTTCAATATCCAGTAAACACTGGATTTTTTTGGCTTGAATTTGACTGGCATGCTGGTCTAAAGTCTGTTGAATCAGTTCAGATAAATTGAAATCTTGCATTTCAATTTGATGTTTAGATTTTTCCAGACGGGTCAATAAGAGCATTCGATCAATCAGGCTACGTAAGCGCTGGCTTTGTTCATGAATATGCGTGGCAAATTGTTGTTGATCATTTAGTGGTAAATCTTCTTTGAGTAGTTCTGCACTGGCTTGAATTGCGGTAAGCGGACTTTTGAGTTCATGGGTCAGTGTATTGACATAGTGTTCCACATAAGCACGATCTTCGAGTTTTTCTCGCATATTTTCAACTGCTTGAGCAACTTGATTGAGTTCTTTTGCCGAACGAAAATAGGGGGTTTGATTGACAGGTGCAAGTGCCTGCGCGTATTTACGGACACGGTCAATACTGTGTTTTAGCCAATAGGCCACCAAACTGGCAAGAAACAGACTGAGTAATGTAATCCAAGCGGCTTGTCGGATCAGCTGATTTTCAGCGCGCTGAATATAAGGCTGTACTGAAATATTGGGCTTTCCAATACTGACAACGCCAATCAATTGCTGTTGTTGACCAACTTGATAATAGATTGGCGCTGCGATAAACATAGTGCTGCTATTGCTGTCCTTTTCATAACTGCGTGTAGAGCGAACGCCGTATTTTCCCTTTAAGGTCAGGTAAACATCATTCCATCGTGAGTAATCTTGTCCTGTAGCGATACCTTGTGAGTCATAAATGACGATACCTTTGTTGTCGGTAATATAGATTTGTTGATTGATCTCATTTTTATTATGTTTCCAGATCGTGGCATTGAGTTTTCGATTCAGCGCTTTTTGAATTTTTTCATCAAACTGAATGGTACTGACTTTATTTTCATAGACATCTTCAGCCACTAACATCGCGATAATATTGGCATTTTCCGCAAGAGTATCTTCTACGACCTGTCGTACATTGGGCTTTACTTGTTGATTGAAGGTATAAGACATAAACCATAAACCCAGCAAGATGATCAATCCAAAGAAGAACCAAATACGAATAAAAATGGACATGGTTTATCCTTGCCTTTTTAAACTATAGCCAAAGCCTCGGTGGGTTTCGATCGGGTCTTGCTCAGGAGAGATCTGCTTGAGTTTATTGCGAATACTTTTGATATGGGTATCGACTGTTCTTTCTAAACTATGCTCAGGGTGCTCCCATACATGATCCATCAATTGTTGACGGCTAAACACCTGTTCAGGGCGTTGAATCAATAATTTAAGTAAGCGATATTCATAGCGAGTCAGCTGCAGTATTGTGCCTAAGTAATGAATTTGCAAAGCCTCATCATTGCATTGCCAAACTTTAGCTGGCGTTGCAGAAAGCTGTGTGTTTGGCTGTGAGGTGTGCTGTAACTGATTTTGTATCTCCATTCTGCGCCAAATGGCTTTAATCCGAGACACAATTTCACGCGAACTAAATGGCTTGGTACAGTAGTCATCTGCGCCAATTTCTAAACCCACAATACGATCTATTTCATCATCTCTTGCGGTTAAAAATAGCAAGGGTGTGTGATTAAAGAGACGAATTTTTTTGCAGACATCAAAACCATTTAAATCAGGTAATCCAACATCTAAAATAATAAAATCAAAGGGTTTCTGTTGAATAAAATCAATGGCTTGCAGGCCTGAATTGGCCCAAGTCACTTGCCAGTCTTCTCGTTCAAGTGCGTAACGTAACGGCATAAGAATAGCAGCATCATCTTCTACACATAAAATCTGTTTTTTATTATTCATTGCATTTAAAAACTCATAATCTCAATAGGAGTGTACTCAAATTGAAATACTTAGGCGAATGAATTTTCAGTGAAGTTTAGATGAACTGTTTTATTGTTTGAAATTGGCTGAATGCCTGTTGGGGTGGGCTTTACCCATGTGAATTTCTGAGCGCCCTGTAATCTTCGGATTTGATCGTCACGCCAATCACAGGACAGCAAATCAAAAGTATTGGTGACTTTTGATATCTCGGCAACGACATGGGTAATGTATTGCGGAAAATAGATTACTCTAATTTTGATCAATTTGGGTAAATTTTTATCAAATTATATTTCTTTTGAGTAAAAATTATGCAATTTGCCCACATATCTAAGTAAGGTTAAAAAACGATTTTGAAGAATAAAACAGGATGTCAAAGCATCCTGTTTTAACGATTGATTGATCAGACCATGCCTGAAAATTGGATCAGCGTTTAACCACGATAGAGTCAATACCGCTATGTTGTAAGGTTTGTTGGGCAATCACTGCTGCATTTTGTGATTCATAAGGGCCTGAAATCACACGATACCAAGTTTTTCCAGCTTCTGTACTTTGAACTACATCGGCAGATAAACCATTTAAGATAATTTCAGCGCGACGTGCATCAGCAGCATCAGGATCATCATAACTACGAACTTGAAGAATATATTCGGGTTGAACAGGTGTTGTACGTTCAGCATTTACACCGACATCAACATTTTCAGACTGAGAAGGTGCTTCAACAATTACAGGTTGTTGTTGATTTCTGCTTTCAGGAACAGCTTGTTCAGGAATAGGAGTAACCTGTTGTTGGGGTAACAGATCATAAAAACGATAGTCTTTGTTGGTATCTTCTTGATAATGCTCAGATGTGATTTCGTTTTTGGGTTGGACGGGCGCCCACGGTTTCCAGAGCATCAGTGCGACACCAAAACTTAACACGATTAAAATGACGACAAGCATCCCTAACCATTTAGGAATCAATGGTTGTTTAGGTTTTGTTGGCCTTTCTGAAACACCGCGTTGCGTTTTTCCAAACACGTGGAACCCTCTTATTATGTATTGCTTAGATCGTGTTCAAGCATAGTTTTGCTTGAACACGATGTAAAGTAATGATTTATTACACACTTCAATGCTTACGTTGAGCCAGACCTTGGTCTTGGGAACATGTAAAGCAATTCTTGACTTACATACTTTCAGGTGCAGATACACCCAATAATTCAAGACCATTATGTAAGACTTGTTTGATATTTGCTGAAAGCAATAAACGGGCTTGAGTTAATTCCGCATCATCACCCAATACTTTATTCTCGTTGTACCAACCATGGAATAAAGCAGCAAGTTCTTTCAAATAATTACCAACTTGATGTGGTTCATAATTATTTGCAGCGCGAATAAGGACTTCAGGATAAGCCGCGAGTTTCGCTAAAATTTCAGTTTCAGCATCAAGTTCTAATTTTGCAGCAAATTGACGTGCATTTTCAGTATCAAATTGAATGTTTGTTGTTGCTGCTTTTTCTAACATACGGCAAATACGAGCATGTGCATATTGAATATAATACACAGCATTGTCTTTGCTTTGAGATACTGCTAAATCTAAATCGAAATCAATGTGCTGTTCAGATTTACGCATTACATAATAAAAACGTGCTGCATCATTGCCGACTTCTTTACGAAGATCGCGTAATGTCACGAATTGACCTGAACGAGATGACATTTGTACCATCTCACCACCACGCCATAAGCTGACGAACTGTACTAAAAGTACCGTCAATTTAGATGAGTCATAGCCCATCGCATCAATTGCAGCTTTAACACGTGCAATATAGCCATGGTGGTCTGAACCCCAAATATCAACAAGGTCAGTAAAGCCACGTTGTAATTTATTTAAATGATAGGCAATGTCAGAGGCAAAGTACGTGGTTTGTCCATTACGACGTTTGACTACGCGGTCTTTTTCATCGCCAAATTCAGTTGATTTAAACCAAATGTTGCCATCTTTTTCATAAAGAAAACCACGTTGGTCTAAAGTTTGTAAAGCTTCATCAATTTTTTCAGCCAAAGATGCTTCACTAAACCAGTGATTAAACGTTACGCCAAACTCACCAAGATCATCTTTAATGTCATCTAAAATGGCATGTAAAGCTGCTTGATGGAATACACGATAACCTTCACCCACTAAAGCTTGTGCGTTGTGAATTAAGCCATCAATGTGCTTTTCTTTATCGCCTGAAATAACCACTTTATTGCCATCGGCATCAAGCTCTTCAGCATATTGCACATCTTCAGGAACATCTTTGTAAACATCAGCCACACTACGTACATAAGCATCAGCATGTTTGTCGATGATACCTTGGGCGATTTCTTTAACGTAATCCCCTTGATAAGCATTTTTAGGGAAAACTAAAGTTTGGCCGCTTAATTCTAAATAACGTAAATAAGTTGATGTGGCGAGGATGTCCATTTGACGGCCAGCATCATTGACATAATATTCACGTTCAACTTTGGCACCTGTTGCTTCAAGTAAGTTTGCAACAGTCATACCATATGCAGCACCACGACCATGACCTACATGCAGGCTAGAGGTTGGGTTGGCAGAAACGAATTCAACCTGAATTTTCTTGGCTGCATTTGCTTGGGTTTTACCAAATTGTTCTTTTTGGGCTTGGATTTGATCCAGCACAGTAAAGCGTTGATCGGCATTTAAAAAGAAGTTGATAAAACCCGGACCTGCAATTTCAGCTTTGGCAATATCGACCACTTCGGGTAAATTTGCCAAAATTTTCTCTGCAAGATCACGTGGTTTCATACCAGCAACTTTAGCGCCCATCATGGCAATGTTTGATGCGAAATCACCGTGGCTTCGGTCTTTAGTTCGCGTTAAAACACTCGTGTTTTTCCAGTCAGATGGAAGAGTCCCTTCAGCTTGTAGGGATTGCACTGCATGATCAAGAGCTGCTTGTATGGCCGTATTCATAATCTATAGAGAAATAAATGTCGCAGAAAAACGCTAAATATAGCAAATTTTGCGCCTTTTAGGTGAATGCATTTGTATAGAATAAAACTTATTCGATAAGAAAAATGGCAGTATGCTCGATTTCACTCTTTATAAATGTGGTTAAGGTTACGTGGAAGGATTAATTGTTTCAGGTTCATTAAAGGAATAAAATGTGTCCTGTTTGTAAATTTAGAGCGATATATGTCAAATACTCCGCCCACAATTATTGGCAATATCCCAAAACTCCCTGCAAAATTTGCAGCATGGATTATGCCGTTGTTCTTATCTTGTTTAATGAGTGGCATGGTGTCATTGATTAATATGTTGATCAATGTGGGTTTGATTAACGGATTTTGGGTCAAATGGCTTGCTGCATGGATGGTATCATGGGCTGTGGCATATCCTGTGGTTCTGATTGTTTTACCCTTAGTACGACGTTTAACCGCCGTATTTGTGGATATGCCTAAATAATGGATCTACTCTTTACATGTGACAGGCTTGCTAAGCAATTCAGCATGGCCATTTGTAAAGGTATAAAGTTTGGAATTGTTAAAGATTTTAATCACTTTGGCTTTACTCAGTGCCGTTTTAAATGTCGGCATTTTTTTCGCATTGACTAAGTCAAATGGATTGCCATAGTTTTTATTGTCGATTAAGAATTGAACCTGACCGGTTTGCGCATCATGTGCTTTAAGCAGCTCTTTACCATCTTTATCTTCAATCGCAAAACCAGACTTCTGCGAAGGAATCTTACAATTCAAACGCAAATATAGGACGTTTCCATCACTGGATTTGTTTTGTAAGGTGTAAATACCTTGAAGATCATTTTCAATATAGACCCATTGTCCAGTGGGCATATTGATCTTCATTTGTTCTAGTTTTTCGAGGGTGGCTTTACTGACATCAACCACGCCTTGTTGATCAACTTCTGGGATTTTGGCTTCGCCTAAGCCCACCATGCTTTTGACTTTTTCAGTGGTTTTAGAAACACCAGAAGAGACTTTTTTTGCAGTTTGGCAGCCAGTACATGCAATGACTGTGCTAAGAAGGAGTAGAGAGATCTTTGTGTTCATTGTTATTGGTTTAGCTTCATCGTATTTTAAACAAAATAAATCTAAACAGAAAAAAAATCAATGATTGGTCAAAATTGCGTACAAATATGCAGTTTTAATGGCGTGATCATGGCTCATTATTTTAGGGCAAAATATGAAATTAGATAAAAACCAGAATTTGATCAGTAAAACTGAGAATAATTTATCATTCTGTAAAATACTTTGAATATCATTATCACGTATCTAAATACCCATTTAGTCAAAAATAGGCTTAAGCTTGTATCAGACCAAAGTCGTAGCTTAGCAAAAGATAGAAGCAGGCAGTCTGCTTCAATGAGAATGGAAATGCCAACGGAAACCCTGAAAAAATATCCTCTATATATTCATTATGCAGGTAATGCCTTATTAGAGCTGCCTTTATTAAATAAAGGTTCAGCCTTCACAGAAGAAGAACGAACTCAATTTAACTTACACGGTTTAATTCCTCATGTGATCGAAAGTATCGAGGAACAAAGTCAACGTTCATACCAACAGTTCTGTTCTTTCAGTGAAGCGATCAATAAGCATATTTATTTACGAAATATTCAAGACACCAATGAAACGCTGTTTTACCACCTGATTGAAAACCACTTAAGTGAGATGATGCCGATTATCTATACACCGACAGTGGGTGAAGCATGTCAGCGTTTCTCCGATATTTATCGCCGTCATCGTGGAGTATTTCTTTCCTATCCTGACCGTAAATACATTGATGAAATCATTCACAACGTAAACCGTAAAAATGTCAAAGTGATAGTGATCACAGATGGTGAGCGTATTCTTGGTTTAGGCGACCAAGGTATTGGCGGTATGGGAATTCCAATTGGAAAACTGTCTCTTTACACCGCATGTGGTGGTATTAGTCCAGCCTATACATTGCCGATTACCATAGATGTGGGAACCAATAATCAACAATTATTGAATGACCCGATTTATATGGGATGGTCACAACCTCGTGTTAGTGCGGATGAATACTATGAATTTGTCGATGAAGTGATTGCAGCGGTCAAACGTCGTTGGCCAAAAGCACTGATTCAATTCGAAGATTTTGCGCAAAAAAATGCCATGCCTTTACTTGAAAAATACCGTGATAAGATTTGTTGTTTTAATGACGATATTCAAGGAACAGCGGCAGTTTGCGTCGGCACTTTAATTGCTGCGAGTAGAGCCGCAGGTAAACAGCTCAAAGATCAGAAAATTACCTTCTTAGGGGCTGGTTCAGCAGGTTGTGGTATTGCAGAACAAATTATTGCACAGATGGTTGCTGAAGGCCTGACGGATGCTGAAGCGCGTGCCAAAGTATTTATGGTGGATCGTTTTGGTTTAATCACTGAAAATCAACCAAACTTATTGGATTTCCAACGTAAACTTGCGCAGAAACCTGAAGATGTTGCACATTGGGGCAATGCTGAGGAAATCATTTCACTGCTTGATGTTGTGAAAAATGCCAAACCAACCGTATTGATTGGGGTATCGGGTCAACCGGGTTTATTTACAGAAGAAATCATTAAAACGCTGGCTGAAAACTGTGAATATCCGATTGTATTGCCTTTATCCAACCCAACTTCACGAGTTGAAGCCGTGCCAGCTGATATTATTCAATGGACAGATGGTAAAGCATTGATTGCGACAGGCAGTCCATTTACACCTGTGAATTATCATGGTGAAACCTATCAGATTTCACAGTGCAATAACTCTTATATCTTCCCCGGTATTGGTTTGGGTGTGGTAGCAGTTCAAGCAACCCGTGTTACAGACAATATGTTGATGGCTTCTAGTTCAGCTTTGGCTGATTGTTCACCGAAGTTGCAAGATATCCACGCAGACCTATTGCCTGATTTAAATGAATTGCAGCAAGTCTCTAAAATTATCGCGTTTAAAGTTGCCAAAGCCGCTATTCAAGATGGTGTAGCACCGATGATCAGTGATGAGCAATTGCTAGAAAGTATTGAACAGAACTTCTGGAAACCAGAATATCGTGATTATAAACGTGTACCGTTCTAGAAATTTTTGGATGTTGTAAAGAAGGGGCTATACGCCCCTTTTTTATTTAAGATAAAATGATACAAGAGAATTTAATTTTGACGTAATTTTAAAAAAATAATATTCAGAGTGGTTTTACTATGCTCTTAATAAGGATTTAAAAATTATTGTTGATAGAAGGTTCTCACTATTTACTTTTAATAAAATCTTCAGTACTGAGATACTAAGTTGAATGTAATTTGGAATTAAGAAATTTAAAGTGATTAAACTATGTATTTAAGAAGAATATTTTTACTATTAATATTATTAGTACCCACTGTTTTATTAGCAAATAGTGTCGTTCTTTATGATGACTCTAGTCGTCACCTTTTTCAAGATTATAAGAGTATTAGTATATCAGGGCAGTCAATAAAGATAGATAAGGACTATACGATCTTAACAGAAGAAAATACTTCAAGTGAGGGGGATAAAGGTCAGAAATCGTATAGTATTATTTTGAAAAAAGGTGATGAGTTATATCGTTTAGATGGAAATAACCTATCAGGGCTAAATCGATATATTATTTCACCTTATTTTTCTGATCGAAATTTTGTAGGCTTTGTACAATATACAGAAAATATCTTAAGAGGTGATTTTTATGTCTTAAAGAAATTTTATATTTTTAATAAGGTAACAAAAGAAGTTGCAATAGTAAGGCTAAATTATACGAGCATCTCTAGTAATACTAATGGTGAATATGATTATAAATTATTGGATCAAAACTATATAAAAAGAATTATTAGAGATGATTCTTTAAATTTGTATACGGTTGAGTCTATATATGAACAGAATAATCCTGCTATTTGGGGTGTTTCATCAAAAGGATTTAAATCAGGGCATCAAGTGAGCAATGGTTTTAAATTTAAGTTATTAAAAAACAATAAGATAAAGTGTGAAGATTTGAAGATTTCTATTTTAGATTGCACTGAAGGTTTTATGCAAATGCAATACCTAAAATAAATGAAAAAATCACTGGGAGCTTTTAAAATTTAATTTTAACCTTATATTCTACATAATTAAGTAATATTTTTTATTGTACTTGTGGAATAAAATTTAACAATTTATGGGTGTCTTTTTCTAAGTTTTTAATTAAAATGACGATACTTGTAATTAAATATCAATAACTAAAATGCTGAAAAATATTACGACCTTACTTGAAAGCTTTGGCTTGGGACTACAAACACGAGCGATCCACGTTCAATTCTCAAATCAAGCCTTAAACAGCAGTGTATTCTTGCAATGCATTCAGGGGCAACAACAGATTAATCAGGGCTTAAAGGCAGAATTACTCTGCCTTTCAACCAATGCGCATATTGCTTTAAAACAATTTATCGGGTGTCAGGTTGCAGTTGATCAAGTCACCGATTTTGGTGAATTGTACCGAACCACTGGAATTGTGACAGGGGCAAGCCAAGGGCAGAGTGATGGGGCGTTAAGCGTTTATAAATTAACGCTTGAAGATGCAACTAGTCTTTGGCATAAGCGTCGTAATAGCCGTGTTTTTATGAACAAAAGTGTTCTGGAAATATCGGAAATCTTATTTAAAGAGTGGCAAGCGAAAAGTGCCTTATTTTCTGCCAGTCTCAGTCTGGACAGTAGTGGTTTAAAAAAACAATACGATATCCGTCCTTTTGTAATGCAAGCCAATGAAACGGATTATGAGTTTTTAACTCGCTTGTGGCGCAGTGAAGGTATTAACTGGTTAGTTGATGAGTCTGTACGAATTGTGCCTATTTCGGCAACGCAGATTCAGGCACAGAAATTACGTCTGATTGATGACAATACGCAATATGAGGCAATGCCTAGACGCAGTATACGCTTCCATCGCAGTCATGCAACAGAACGCTTTGACACGATCACCAGCCTCATTGCCCAGCGCTCAATTCAATCAACAGCAATACAAGTACAACGTTGGCAAGCGGATAGCCTTTTACAAGATCAGGGCGATAGCCAGTTAAGTAATCACCAACATAGTGATCAACAAGATAATGAAACTTTAAGTTTAGAGCAGGCTTGGACAATTAGCCCGGCTTGGACCAGTGATCTCAATGGCGAAGACCAAACCACAGTTTCCAGTTCAGCTCAAGTTGATAAATTAAATACCCAACTAACACAATACCAAGAATTACAGTCCAAATATTTTACCGCAACCAGTTCAGTGCGCGATGCGCAAGTTGGCTATTGGTTTGAATTAAGAGAACACCCTGAAATTGATCAACATGATGGTTCGGATCGTGAGTTCTTAATCTTAGGTAAGACTTTTTACAATCAAAATAACTTACCCAAAGAGTTACAAGATCAGTTATCCAAGCTGCTTAATTTAAATTACTGGAATCATTTAATTAAAGACCAGCGTCAAGCCAATGAGTTGTCCTTGGTGCGCCGTAGAATTCCGATCGTTCCTGAGTATAACCCTTTAGCACATAGACCTTCTGCATTTCCACAACGTGCCAAAGTGGTTGGCCCGCAAGGCGAAACGATTTATGTCGATCAATGGGGGCGGATCAAAGTTCGTTTCCTCTTTACCCGTACCGATGACAATAGTCATGATGGTGGTGCAGGCTCGAATGACAATGATACAGACTCAGCTTGGGTTGATGTATTGACCTCTTGGGCGGGAGAAGGTTATGGCACAAGATTCCACCCACGAATTGGTGAAATCGTAGTGATTGATTTCTTTGATGGCAATGTCGACCGTCCATTTGTGATGGGACGTTTACATGAAGCAGAACGTCATCAAACCATGTTTGATATCAAAGGCCAGTTGCCTGATACCAAAAAATTAAGCGGTATTCGCTCATCGGAAGTGGGTGGATCAGGTTTTAACCAGCTACGATTTGATGACACCACAGGCCAAATCAGCACACAGCTACAAAGTAGTCATGCAGCGACACAACTTAATCTCGGGAACTTAAGTCACCCGAAAGATAAGGAAACCAGCAATGGGCGTGGCGAAGGTTTTGAGTTAAGAACCGATGCTTATGGTGCCATGCGTGCAGGCAAAGGCATGCTTATCACGACGTATGCCCAAGAAAATGCGATTGCAGACCACTTAGAAGCAGCACAAGCGCAGTCCTTGTTAAATCAAGGTGCAGAAAGTATGAAAGTGCTGAGTGAAATAGCAGTCAAACAACAAACGGATGCCTTGAATGTTGTCAATCGTTTGCCGAAACTGATTAATTCTTTAGAACTAAAAGGTGCAAATCAGGCTTTACAGGCAACCGTGGGTTTATTTAAAAATGCTGTGGGTAGTGATCCAATTTCAGCACTGAAAAACAGTGGTGATTTTATTGAGGACATCCAGAAATTTGGTAAAGATACCAAGAATATTGTAGATGAATTTAAAGACTTTTTTAATGATTCCAAAGAGTCGATTGAGAACTTAAAGAGTTTTATTGAAAATATTGAAGAACATGGTTCGGATGTTTTAAAAGGAAAATTAACCAGTTTAAAGGACAAGTTTGATTCAGAACCGTTATCCGCTTTAAAAGACGTGGGTAAGGTAATTGCCAATGTTGAAATTAAGGATTTTGATTTAACCAGTGTTTGTGGAACTTTTAATAAAGGCAGTAAATTGGATGTGAATCCGATGCAGGCTTTAGGCTCCTTACAGGGCTTTATGGAGAGTTATACAAAAGACTTAGAAAATAGTGGTGATAGTGCCAAACAAGAGCAAGGTAAGATCTTTCGTCAGGCATTGATGTTACTGGCTTCACCCAATGGGATTGCACTGACAACCCCAGAAGACATTGTCTTACAAGCTTCACAAGATATTGCTGAAAGTGCGCAAGGCTCAATTAATTTGAGTGCACAGAAGAATATTGTCGGTCATGCACAAGATAAGATCAGCTTGTTTGCAGCTCAGAAAGGTTTAAGTGCTTTTGCTGCAAAGGGTCCGATCAAAGTTCAGGCGCAAGATGATTTGATTGAAATCATTGCCAAGAAAGTGATTAAACTGATCGCGACTGAAGATAAGATTGAGCTGACCAGTTCTAAAGAAATTGACTTAAAAGCAGGTGGTACTCAGCTGGTTATCAATGGTAGTGGTGTCTTTATTAAAACTGGTGGAAAGTTTGAAGTGAAGTCGGGGCAACAGTTGTTTACCAGTGGGGCAACAGTGAATGCTGAATTGCCGAAAATGCCTGAGAGTGGGATGTATAGTATGAGATTTGATCTGAGTCAAATATTTGATACTAATATATTGAAGAATATGAAATATAAATTAATCAACCATTCAAAGAAAATTGAAGCAGAATATGAGTTTGAGCAAGAAAGTAGTGCACGTGTTTACAGTGATTCTGCTGATAATGTAGAACTTGCTTTAGTACCAGGAGCTTATTTGACAGAAATTAAAGAATTAATTTCTGAACAAGAAATAGAGTCTTTGGATGAAGAAGAAATTACTGGATGTGGTTGTGGAGAAGAGCATGAACATGATTGAAATTTTGCAAATGAAGATAATACATTTTTTTCTATTTCATATTAAAAATTTAATCATTCTAGTTCTTACATTTTGTGGAGCTATTATTGGTTCAAATATCTATGCAAAAGATATATTCAATGTTGAATTGAAATGTAAGGGTCATGATCAAGAGTATTGTGATATTGTAAAAAACTCTGATAATAAAACCAATTTTATCTTAAAAAATATGAGATACCCTCAGGTTGATAAAGTAAATGAAAATATTTTTCATGCTTATGGTAGTTGTGGTTCACCATGTCAATATCACTTTTTCATAAGTAAAATGCAAGAAGACCAAACTAAAGAGTTTATTGCTTTAGATAAAAAAAATAACTGTTTAATTGAAAGTGATTCTAAAAATAATGTTATATATGCTAGAAAACTATTTAATAAAAATAAAAAAACAATAGTTAATTTGAAAAATAAAGAATTTAATAGTGTTCCAGTAGATGTTGCTGTATATAACTCTTTTCAAGAGAAATCGTATTTTGATGATAAAGGACAATTACATTTGGTAGCAATGTTGGCGGATGTAGATAAAAATGGTGATAGTTTATATTTTAACAAAATAATTAAGAAAACTTGTGAGTAATAAAATGAATTATAGCGAAGACTTTAAAATATTTGTTGCAACTATTAATGGTGAAGCTGAAAATTGCGGTGAAACTTCATGGAAAGTTATTGCACATACAATCAGAAATAGAATTGGTTTTGCAAACTGGAAATCATGGAGTAATATCATACAAATCGTTACGAAAACAGGATACGATGCGTACACTCAAAAAAATCCACCCTATAAAAGAGCAAAAAAAGCTTTGGATTCTGGTGATATTTCACCTAAATTAATGAGTTTGATTAGAGCAGTAGAACCAATATTTAATGGAACAGAGCCTGATTTTACAGGTGGAGTTGTATATTATTATAGCCCTAAGGCTCAAGCAGAATTGCATAAATCTGATCCATCTAATTATCCTTCTTTAGTCCCTCCTTTTGTGGTGAGTAAATCTAATCCTACTCAACAAGTTCAAATACCAGGGACCGAAAAAGATGATATGCGTTGGTATAAGGTAATAACTTCAATATTTGATGTTTCATTTGTTGATAATGCTGGAAATCCATTAGCTGGCGCAACAGTTGATGTAGTATATAATGATAAAAAACCAGTGCCATTATTCAAGGATTTGATTACAGACCAAAAGGGCAGGATAAAAAAGCTTAAGGTTTGTAACTATATGGGTGCTAGATTTAAGGTTAATGGTGTTTTGGTAAAAGATAAGAATAATAAAGAAATATCTTTGTTGGGAGATGGTAGAAATTATGCTTCAGTTATTGTGGTAAATAACGGAAAAGGAGGAGTTAAATCAAAAACAGATATACATAATCAAACACCATCTCCAATAGTTCAACAACCATCAAGTACGACAAATACTCAAAATAATGAAAAAAAAGTAGATCAAGAGCAAATGAATGGTAATACATCAGATGTTAAGTTTGATATTAAAATAGTAGATAGTGAAAATAAAGCACTACCCAATTTTTCATATTTTTTAAAATATAAAGGAAGTGATAAAAAGCATTCAGTTGGAACAGATGGCATTGAAAAAAATATAATTGCTACTTCAGGGGAAAAAATTTCTGTTGAAATAAGTGGGAAGGACACTCGTCAAGTTCTTAAATCTTTTACTGTTTCACAAGGAGTGAAAGAGCAAGTAGTAAAAATAGATTTACATTCGTTTGATATTATTTTTTATCATAATAACAGTTCAAAGAAGCCTATAAGTAGTTTAAATTTGGTACAGACTTATAGAGGGCAAACTAAAACTAAAGTTACCAATAGTAATGGTAAAATTACAGTTAAGGCGATGCCTGGGTTTGAATTAAATTATAAATTAAGAGATGGTACTAATATTGGTGCTGTAAAAGTAGATAAGAATAAAACACAAAGGGAAATTTATATTGAACAAGGTGTTATTGAATCAGCATCTAAAAAGTTAAAAACAGATGTGAGTGAAAATACTCCACAAAAAAGTAATACAACTCAATCTATACCAGTCCCTAAACAACAGTCAGGTATAGATCAAACACCTAAAAGAGATCAAAAACAATCAACGAGTGGTGATGGTCATCCAAAAACTTTAGTTAATGATAATGGTGAAGCTGAATTTACAGTGTATACATATGATCAAAAAACTAATCAATTATTTAGTGGTGGTAATTATTCGATTGAATATAAAGGTAAGAAAAAGGGGCATTCAAGTGGCATGAATGGTCTAGGGAAAAAAATACATAAAGGGGAAATTGGTCAAAAGATAAAAATTACAGCTACTAGTGCTGGAAAGGAGTTTGTTGTTTTTGATGGGGAAATTAGCAGAGGAATGAAAGCTTTTGAGCTGAAATTAGATAGACCTGCTATCCCGAGTGTATCCGATGTAACAATAAGTTTTAACGGTGTTAAGGAGCAAGCAAGACAAGTTATCGTAAGCCAGAAAACGAAAAATGTGTTAGCTTATCTAGCTAAAGAAGCAAATATGAATAGACTTTTTATTACAAGTACAATAAGGAGCCCAAGAGCTCAAGCAGAAGCAATGTATATTAAAGCAACGAGATATGCTGGACCTGGAGAGGCTGTAAAACAAGTTAAAGCAGACTGTATTGCTAAGGGGCTTGGAAAAGAGGCGACTATCCAAAAAATGGTTGAAAAAATTGTTGAGTTCCAAAATAAAGGGCAGAGAGTTTCGAAACATTGTGTTTCGGAAGAGCAATATAGAAAAAATAATATTATTGATTTAGGCATGAACAGTAATGGTTTTGGAACAGGAAATACTTTGAATAGTGTAGGGAAAAGGTTTAAAGCTGCTTGTGAGAAAGCTTTAAGTGATGGAATTATTTCCGGTTTTATTTCAGCAGATGTGCCAGGAGAAGGTGCTATGCATATAGAGATTACTCAATGATGAATAGATTGTTTTTTTTATTTGTAATAATTTTCATGTTTGCATGTACAACTGAAGCTAATCCGCCTAAGCCAAGTAATACTGAACTATACTATTCATATCGAATCTGTGAAAAATCTGGAAAATGTCAGAATTTAACACCGACAAAAAAGATAAATAATTATCTATTTAAAAAACTTGAACCAGCTCATGATGAGTTTTATATAAAAGAGAGTAATGGGGACTTTTATTTATACTATAAGAATATTTATAGTGAAGATGTTCAAGTTGGATGGGCTAAAGCTAAAGTTGATAGAAATGATAACAGTGAGCTAAGTTTAAATTTTGATAAAATTAACCTGACTCTAGGTGGGATTGATTTTATAAAGAATGGCTATGCGAGCAAGCAAGCTGAATCCAGAAATTCTAAACTAGGATTGTATTATTTAAATGATAATTATGAAGGTGCTCCATATTATCAAAAGCAAAAAATAGTTTTTAAGAAGACAGCAGGGAATTTATTTTTGGAATGTGACAGCTATATGGCTAATCCTTCAGTAAAAGAAGGTTTCTATGGGATTTTCTATGGAGTATGTTCTGAAGGTAAAAAGGTATATTTTAAGAAGATAAGTTAATTACTTTTAATTTTTTATTAAAGCTCATTTAAAAGCGAGAATCTTTAAAGTACTTTCTATCTAATTAAAAATACGATAAACGTAAAAAATTTTATTTTCATGAACAAGTAGCTTCATAAAGCTGCTTGTTCATGAGTATTTATCAATCTTCCAAAATCTCTTCCAACACTTCTTCATTCGGCGCAAAGAAATAAGCACCATCGATAGGTGTTACAAAGTGCAGCAAACGGTCATGAATCCCATCGCCTTGAGTACCAAACATATTGACTAACATACGATCAATACGGGTTAAGTCTTTGGTATAGGCAATAAAAAATAGACCTTGCTCACCTTGACCATCACCATAAGGAAGAGAGTGACGCAGAATTTCTAATTCTTCACCTTCATTATCTTCAATGACAACACGAGCAATATGGGCATTTTCAGGTTTGTGTTCATCGTCCATCTCTATACTTTCTAATTTAGAACGACCAATCACATTTTCCTGTGCATCAACTTTTAAACGTTTCCACTTTTCAAGTTCATGTACATAACGTTGTGCAAAAATAAAAGAACCATCTTCAAAAATACCTGAATCTTCACCTAATAACGCAGTCTCCGCACGATCATCAGGAAATTGAGGGTTTTCTGTACCATCAATAAAACCAGTCAGGTCACGACCATCGAGATAACGGAAACATACACGTTCGTCTAAAACCTCAACTTGATCTTGGATACCATCAAAAAAGGATTGGCTCAGTGCAAAACAAATGTCCGTGCGTGCAGACGCAATATGAATCAGAACATCAGCAGGAACAACGGGCATTTGAAATGCACCTTGAATCGGTTCTAACTGTTTAAACCCTTCAGGAGTTGTGTGATAAAGTTTTGCCCAAAGTTCAGGACCAAAAGCGATTGAGGTTTTAATCTCAGCTTCGGGGTGTTGAGTGATCAAGCGATCACGTGTACTTAATAACGCATTAAGGCGTTCTTTTAAGCCATCAATAGACAGATTTTTTAAATTTAAAACAATGAAACGCGCATGGTCGGAAGGTAAAGGTAAAATTACAGATTGGGCTGTCATATGGTGATGGCTCCTCAATTTTTATTTATCAATCCTCTTATTGTGCATGATCAAGCAACAGCTGAATAGTAAAGTCTTATACTTTTTACCAATTAAATTAATCGAAATGTATCGTTTTAAAACCGCTATAATAGCGTGTTAAAAGTTTTCTATCCTTTTGTTATGTCGTATCAAGTCTGGTTTGCCTATATGTTGGCGTGCTGGGTGATCAGTATTTCACCTGGTGCGGGTGCGATCGCGTCTATGTCGAGCGGTCTAAATTATGGTTTTCGCCGTGGTTATTGGAATGCAATCGGTTTACAGCTGGCATTGTTGGTTCAAATTGCGATTGTCGCAGCAGGCGTTGGGGTATTGTTTGCAACCACACCGCTGGCGTTTTTCGTGGTGAAATGGTTTGGGGTTTTATATTTATTGTATTTAGCTTACATACAATGGACAACGAAAACACAGTCGATAGATATCCCAACTGAGCAACCGACAAAATCTATTCCCAAGCTGATCTTATATGGCTTTATTGTCAATATCAGTAATCCGAAAGCCATCGTCTTTTTACTTGCTGTTTTGCCACAGTTTCTAGACTTGTCTAAACCACAATGGATTCAATATATGATTATGGCAGTGACCATGATTACCATTGATTTGATAGTCATGGCTGGTTATACAGGATTGGCAGCCAAAGTGTTAAGACTATTAAAATCACCAAAACAACAAAAATATATGAACCGTACCTTTGCTGTATTGTTTAGTTGTGCTGCTGGCTTATTAAGCCTGGTTCACCAATAACAACATAGGCGATTAACTGAGTCATATATTAGAGATTTGACCCTATAAATAAGCCATTGTTTCGAGGTTACTTTGAATTATTTAGAATTTTATCTGTATGCCATTAGTGTGATTATCATGATTGCAACGCCTGGTCCAGTCATGATCTTGGTTGCAAGTGCAGGTTTAAAAGGTGGCTACCGACAGTCTTTACTGACCATTATTGGGACAAATTTGGCTTCTTTGGTACTTATCACAGCCTCTATTTTAATTTTAAAAGGCATGTTTAGTGTCAATGAAACCCTTTTCTTGATCATTAAAGTTTTAGGATGTCTTTATATTGCCTATCTAGGTTATGGAATTCTAAAAGAAGTATTATCCCAGCAGGAGCATCAACTCAATACGATGTTGTCGCCTGTGGATGGTGGGCTAAGCAAAGGCTTTTTAGTGGGTATCTCAAATCCTAAAGATATCATTTTCTTTTCATCATTTTTTCCGCAGTTTATTCATATTCATGCTGATATAAATACCAGTCTAGTCATCTTAGTCGTGACATGGATTATTTTAGATTTTCTCACGTTATCTTTGGTCTATCTGTCGTTTAATAAGCTTTCTAAAAGTCAAATTTATCCAAAAATATTAGGGCTTTGCGGATTAATTCTGATTGTCATTGCTGTATATGGTTTATATGTTTCGTTAAAAAGCATAGTTTAAATATTGAGTGCGGCTAAAGATGGAAATGATTGATTCATCAAGCCATCTTTCTTACTTTCATTACACAGAAAATCACAGCAAACAGCAAAGACATGGTTAATACGATGCTCAGACCTGTAGAGATGTTCAGAGCTGCACTTGACCATAACCCCACAGTCACACCAATTTGAGCAATCACAAATGCCCCAATCACCATTTGTTTCGGTGAGTGCGAAATAAGACGTGAAGCCAGTGCGGGGATGACCAATAACGCACCCATCAATAACGAACCAACAGCACGTAAAGCGAGTACGGTGAATAAAGCCAATAACAACATAAAAATTAAGCGCTGCCATTTGGCGTTTACGCCTTCACTCACCGCAATATCAGGATCAATCGCAATTTGAATTTGTGCTTGCCAGTAACGGTAGAGGACAGCTAAAGCAACAATAATCACAGTTGCAAAAATAGGTAAGTCTGACCACTCAATTGTTAATAAATCGCCAAATAAATAACTTAATAATTCAGGACGTAATGCGGGTAAATGTTGAATTAACAGTAGACCAGAACAAAGTAAGGTCGCAGCACACAATGCAAGTAAGGCGTCATTGGGTAAACGCGGGTCATGTAAAACCCAAAGTACAGCCACCAAGAGGATCGCAGTAAAGGTAACACCGACCCAAAGCGGTAAAGTTAAAACAGCGGCTAAAGCGACACCCAGCAAGGTACCATGAGCCATCGTGTCAGCAAAAAAAGACATTCTGCGCCAAAGCATCAAACAACCTAGCGGAGCTGTTAGAAACACTAAAAGTGTTCCCATAATCCATGCAGGTAACAGTAATTCTAACCATTCCATCATGGTTTAAGCTTCCGGTTCTGGGTGAATGTGTGGATGTGGGCCATGTTCACAAGTTTTGGCAGAGTCACCATGTGCACAATGGTCATGATGGTGTTGGTAAAAAGCGTGGTATTTTCCAAAAGTATCACCAAACAAAGCTTGATACTCTGGATGCTGCTGAATACTGTCAGGTAAACCACTACAGCAAATGTGCTTATTTAAACAGACAACTCGCTGAGTGCCTTGCATGACCCATTGTAAATCATGAGACACAATTAAAATGGCGCAACCATAGCGTTGTGGCAGGCTACGCACATATTCATACAGTTCAGCTTCAGATTGGATATCTAAACCTTGCATAGGTTCATCTAAAACTAAAATATCGGGTTGGCGTAATAAAGCACGGGCCAATAAAACCCGCTGACGTTCACCACCTGAAAGTTGTTGTACTTTGGCGCACTCTAATTTGGCAATACCAGTATCTCGAATGATTTCAGCTTTAATGGCCTTATCACATTTCTCAAGATCAAGCAGATCTTTAACTCTTAAAGGCAGACTATGAGAGGGATTAAATTTTTGTGGTACATACGCCAGTTTAATTTTTTTTGGGCTGATAATTTTGCCCGCATTGGGTTTTAAAATACCCAATAATACTTTGATCAGGGTTGATTTGCCTGCGCCATTGGGACCAATAAGCGTGACAATTTCTTTTTCTTGTAATGAAAAATCTATATTTTTTAGAATGTCACGATCATCAATTCGGACATTAATTTGTTGCAGTTGAACGAGAGGGGAGGTTACGCTTTGTTCGAGCACTGCTGACATATTCCTGAAATCTCAATAATACTGTGATGTGCATTGAAGTGATCTGACTCTGCTAAGTGGTTTAATTCTTGAATCAAACCTTTTGCTGAAGCTTCTTTCACTGTATGACATTCAGTGCAAATTAAAAATGCGGCTTGATGTCCTTCACGTGGGTGACAACAAGGGATATAAGCATTAATAGAGGTTAAACGATGAATAAAACCTTTTTCTAAGAGAAAATCTAAGGTTCTATACACGGTAGGCGGTGCAGCTGGACGTTCTGCAGCACCTTTCATCTTGGCTAAAAGATCATAAGCACCTACAGGACCTGAGGCATTCAAAATTAATTCAAGTACTTCTTTACGCAAAGGAGTAAGACGGGCACCTGAGGTTGCACAAAGGCTTTCTGCTTCTGATAAACGAGCTTCTACATTGAGATGATCGTGTACACCATGCAAAGTATCATGCTGCTCGTGTGAACATAAGCTCATATCAGACCTCAAAACTTGTTATTTGAATGGAAGAGAATCGCAAATATTAACATGAAGCTCTATCAACTTACGAATGGCGTAGGTATTTTTTAACTTCTGTTATACTATAACATAAATTTTTTTTGGTAATACACTCCCATGAATCGCATTATCGCCTTTTGCTTATGTGCATTATTTATTAGTGTCACTTGGGCTCAAGCGCCTTTAGTGGTATCAACTCACCCTATTTATTTGATTGCAAAAGAAATAACAGAAGGTATAGAAGAGCCTGTTTTACTTTTGGGAAATCAAACGGGGCATGATGTGCAACTTACACCAGATAATCGCAAAACGATTATGGACGCTTCATTGGTGATTTGGCTGGGAAAAGAACATGAAGCACCTTTGGAAAAGGTTCTAGGTGAGAATACAAAGGCGATTTCAATACTCAATTCAGGCATTATTCAAGCACTTCCTTTAAGAAGTCCAAAAGGTGTTGCACTGAAAGATACGATTGATACACATGTTTGGTTAGATCCAAACAATGCTGTGCGTATTGGTTTCTTTATTGCAGCCTTACGTTCACAACAGCATCCAGAAAATAAAGCAGCCTATTGGAATAATGCGAAGAAGTTTGCCAGTGAAATGCTGCGCGTTTCACAGAAAAGTATCAGTGCTGGTAGCGCACGTCCATACTGGGCTTATCATGATGCTTACCAATACTTAGAACGTTCATTAAACTTAAAATTTGCAGGTGCGATGACAGATGATCCGCATGTTGCGCCGACCGTGACTCAAATCAAGTTTTTAAATGACACGCGACCTTACAAAAAAATGTGCTTGCTGGCAGAAGGCAGCGCAAGCCCAAGTCAGTACCGAAAATTGGGTGAAATTTCATTTCAAGCGGTAGACGAAACTTTGGCTAAACAACAAGATTTTGTGGTTGCATGGCAGACTTTGGCTCAACAAACACAAGCTTGCGTACTTAATGCACGGAAATGATGCAAAAATTAATCAACAATTGTTCATATGCAAAGCAACCTGTATATCGAAAAAAACACGACTAAGGTCGGGAAAAGATTGCATGTTCAGGGGTGTAACTCTATAATGCCTGCGATTAAAAACGATCATCAGCTAAACTTGTCAAGCATTTATGCTGTGAGTGGATAAAAAATGAGCCAAACTAGTCGCTTGATTGACCGACGATTAGCAAAAGCTTTGGTCTATTTGCAAGCGTTTATGATTCCTGTTTCAGCCTTGGTAGCGTGGGTCTTGAAAGACTCGACTGCGGCTCTGAGTGCAGCGTTAGGTGCACTGATATGTTGGCTTGCCAGTTGTTATTTTTCTTGGCAGTCGTTTCGAGCTGCAGGGGCACGTGCTTCAAAACAGGTTCTTTCGAACATGTATAGAGGCTTAATGGGCAAATTTGCAATTGTGATCGTTGGTTTCATTTTAATTTTATGCAATGTCAAACCGTTATCTCCGGTGGCATTGTTTTGTGGTTTTATTCTCGTTCAAGCGATGTCGTGGATTGCACCTTTTTGGGTAGCACGGCAACAAAAACGAGTATAAGCGCAGCAGAAATTGAAAATTTTTTTGGGGATTAACGAGATATCATGCAGCACGCGATATTCGTTAACTCTATTTATTATTTGACATTGACCAGGTGTGATTTATGGCTGCTGAAGAACATGCCCTGACTTCGACCGAGTATATCAAGCATCACTTGACCAATATGACCTATGGCAAAATGCCAGATGGTACTTGGAAATTGGCTGAAAGTGGTGCAGAAGCTCAACAGATGGGGTTCACTGCTATCCACTTGGATTCAATGGGTTGGTCAATTGGCCTTGGTGTGATTTTTTGTTTGATATTCTGGTGCGTAGCGAAAGCTGCAAACTCTGGTGTTCCTACCAAGTTCCAGTCTGCAATCGAAATGATTATCGAGTTTGTTGACTCAAGTGTTCGTGATACGTTTCATGGTAAATCACGTTTAATTGCGCCTTTAGCCCTCACAATTTTTGTGTGGATTTTCTTGATGAATGCGATGGATTTACTTCCAGTAGATTTCATTCCGCATCTTGCAGGAATTATTGGCTCAAACGTATTTGGTATGGACCCTCACCACGTTTACTTCAAGGTTGTTCCATCTACAGACCCTAACATTACCCTTGGTATGTCTTTGTCTGTATTTGCGTTGATCTTGTTCTATAGTATTCGTGAAAAAGGCATCGGCGGTTTCGTTGGTGAATTGGCACTTAACCCATTTAATCCAAGTAACCCAGTTGCAAAAGCGTTATTGATTCCGGTGAACTTAATTCTAGAATTAGTAACATTCCTTGCACGTCCAATTTCATTGGCACTCCGATTATTCGGTAACATGTATGCGGGTGAGTTAATCTTCATTCTTATCGCGTTGTTACCTTTCTGGATCCAGTGGGCGTTGTCTGTGCCTTGGGCTATCTTCCACATTCTTGTTATTACATTGCAAGCCTTCATTTTCATGATGCTAACAATCGTATACTTGAGCATGGCAAGCGAAAAACATTAATGGTATTGCCTAACTGTCATCCGGTGGTTAGGTATAATTTTTTTACTTTAATTTGGTATAAACCTAACCTCTGAGGAATTATCATGGAACTCACTTTAGGTCTAGTTGCAATTGCATCTGCTATCTTGATCGCTTTTGGTGCTTTAGGTACTGCGATTGGTTTTGGTCTTTTAGGCGGCC
>Ga0308158_10000178_pt1 | contig 136292 bp, 131 predicted proteins | sample PhyBR2_FD_201038 | JGI IMG/M metagenome (GOLD analysis project Ga0308158, IMG submission 201038) | Phyllosphere microbial communities from UC Gill Tract Community Farm, Albany, California, United States - DLSLB.R2 | ecosystem: Host-associated > Plants > Phyllosphere > Unclassified | place... | reverse complement strand
CATCACCTACTGGTCACAAGGCGGCACCACAGGAACAAACAACGCCACCCTGCTCTGCTCCCACCACCACCACCTCATCCACAAAGAACACTGGCGCATCACCATCCAAAACGGCGTCCCCTGGTTCGTCCCCCCACCCCACATCGACACCCACCAAACACCACGACGCAACCACCACCACACACCACCCAAAACATGACACCGGGCGGGAAAACCAGCATGCGGCCCATCACACGACGTGACTATGCCGTGCATTAGACCTGGCTGGGACGTCCCTGCCTCTAGACCCGGCTGGAATTTCATTCTCCTGAGAATCCGGGACTGCGTCGGCCGGCAACACGGAATGATTCATCAATCCCGTGACTTCGGTCAGCTCTTACCGAGTTGCGCGATCTTTCGCTCCAGGGCAGTCCGTTCGGCTGCGTTCGTGCAGCGGTCGAGGGCCAGTTTCAGTGATTCTTCGGCGTCTGCGTAGCACCCAAGCCGTGCCAGCAACTCTCCCTTCACTGTTGGCAGAAGGTGAGATCCTTCCAACTCGCCCCTGGCTGCGAGCGAATCCACGAGCTTCAGGCCGGCAGCCGGCCCTGCGGCCATGGCCACGGCCACCGCGCGATTGAGTTCAACGACAGGCGACCCGGTGAGCCGCCCCAGCGCTTCATACAGGACGACAATGCGTTGCCAATCTGTCTCGTCCGCAGTGCGGGCGATGGCATGGCATTCGGCGATCGATGCCTGCAACCCGTACGTACCAAGACCCCGTCCAGTGCTCACCGCAGTCGCGAGTGCCGCCCTGCCGCGTCGTATCGCTGACTGGTCCCAGCGCCGTCGATCCTGGTCGGCAAGGAGTACCGGGTTCCCGGCCGCGTCGATCCTCGCCGGGAATCGGGCGGCCGTTAGTTCCATCAGCGCGAGTAGCCCGAATACTTCGGGTTCAGGCGCCAGCCGGACAAGCACCCGGGCCAGCCGCTGTGCTTCGCCAGCGAGTTCCGTCCGCATCCACGAGTCCCCCGCAGAAGCGAAGGACCCCTCAGTGAAGATGAGGTAGATGACGTGAAGCACGGATCCAAGCCGTTCGGGGATCTCGTCGCGCTCCGGCACGGCAAACGGTATATGGGCGGCCGCGAGGGTCTTCTTGGCGCGGGTGATGCGGGCCTGGACGGTAGGTAGCGGAACCAGGAACGCCTTGGCGATTTCATCGGACCCCATGCCACCAACCACCCTCAGTGTCAGGGCGATTCGCGCTTCCTTCGAGAGGACCGGATGGCAGGAGATGAACATCAAGGCCAGGACGTCGTCATCTATCGCATCCGTGGTGAACAGCGCGTCCGCTCCTGCCGCCTCTTCAGTCAGCTCGCGGGCCAACAGCGCGTACTTTTCGTCCTGGGCGGAACGTCGGCGGAAGGTGTCAATGGCCCGGCGTCGTCCGGCAGTCAGCAGCCAGCCCGCAGGTTCCAACGGAATACCCTTGACGGACCACGACACGATCGCTTCTGCGAGGGCTTCCTGGGCAAGGTCCTCGGCCAGCGGGAAATCGCCCGTATAGCGGGCAAGGGCGCCGACGATGCGGGCAGATTCGCTCCGCCACACTGCCTCGACGGCGGCCCTTGCCTCGTTGCTGCTCACGCGCGATGCCGCTTCCAGAGAAAAACCGGTCGAAGTTTCAGAGTTGGCCGGTCTGCTCGCGCCATGCACGTTCCTTTTGAATCCATTCGTTGTCCTGGGGGAACTCGTCGATGCTGGTTACGCGGCGGATTTCGGTTTTGGTGCCTGCTGTCATGGGCGCCCTCTTGGCCCATTCGACGGCCTCCTGCTTCGAGGCGACATCAAGGATGTAGAAGCCACCGAAGAGCTCCTTTGTTTCACCGTAAGGACCATCAGTGACTACGGGCGTTTCGCCGGTGAAATCAACCACTACGGTCTCCTTCGGATCCTCCAGACCTTCGGCGGCCAGCAATACTCCCGCCCGGATCAGTTCGTCATTGAATTTACCCATGGCTTCGAGGATGTCGTTGAAGTCGATGTTCTCGAACTTGGCGTAGGAATCGTCGTCTGCCCGCATGATCAACATGTACTTTGCCATTTGGCTCAATCTCCTCTGTTGTGGAAGGTCGCCCTTCGACCTTCTCACCCATAGGTCGAACGGTGCGAGGTCAAATCGACAAGGGTTCTAAAAAAAACTTCCAGCGGCACGAAAAAGGATCCCCCGGACAACTCCAGGGGACCCTTTTAGTGCCACAAAAAGGGCTTGTCACGGCGTACTAGCGCCCGCCACCTCCGATAACGCCTGCCTCAACGGCCTTGGTTACGGCGTCGGCTTCTGCCTGCGTCAGCTTTCCGTCCGTCACGGCCTTGTCGAGCCGGGTTTTCAGTGCGGCAGCACGCTGGGCCTGCCCCTCAGAACGGATCTCTTCCAACGCCGTGGTGACCTTGGCTTCGTCAACGCCGAGCGCCGAAGCGAGGGACTTCGCCAATGCGGCATCGCGGGCCGAGGGATCCGGCTTAGTGCCCTCTGTTCCCTCGGCAGGCGGGGTGGTGGGCTTGTTCGCTTCGCGGAAGGCCTTCAGCGCGTCGGAGACTTTAGTCTCGTCCACACCCAGCTTGGTTGCCAGTTCGGACGCAATCTTGCCGCCGTCCCGTCCGTGTCCATGCCCGCCGGGCCTTCCCCCCTGGTCCGATGGAGTGGTCGCATCAGCGGAAGATGTAGCACTCGGCGTCGGCGTGGTCGCTGCTGTGGCGATGCTGGTCACACCCAATCCGGCACCCAACGCAAGCGCTCCGGCTGCGACCCCCAGGGTTATTCTCTTGGTTTTCGACATATGCCTCTCCTCAATCCCTTGCTACGGGTGTTGTCTGAGGGACGGTCCAATGTGCCGTCCTCTTAACACGATGACGGGCCAACCCCAGACCATCCTGTCCTGTACCTATGACGAAGCTGTGAATGAATATTCGGAAGGTCAAGGGCGGTAACGTCAGCGGACCCGGTCCAGCGCATCGAGGAGTCTTTTGACGGAGCCACCCAGGTTCCAGTCGTTGGCCAGCTGCTCCAGCTCAGAGCGGGCAGCGCCCGCTACAGGTGAAAGTTCCGCGCCCGCTTCCTCCAAGGACGGCAGCTGCAGGTCGCGGACAACATTGACGACGGCGGGCGCAACCTTGAGGTAGTCCGCGGCACCTGACAGTTTGGCTCGGACGGAAGCCGACAAACCGCCGTCGGGATCCCCTGCCGCCTCCAGCAGCCCCTGCAGGGTGCCGTGCTCGCCGAGCAAACCAGCTGCGGTTTTTTCGCCGATGCCGGCCACTCCGGGAAGCCCGTCGGAAGCGTCGCCGCGGAGGGTGGCAAAGTCTGCGTACTGCTGCGGAAGAACCTTGTATTTGCCGACAACTACTACCTCGGTGACCAATTCCAGGTTCTTCATCCCGCGCGCTGTGTAGATTACCCGTACACCGCGCTGGTCATCGACGAGTTGGAAGAGGTCGCGATCGCCGGTCACGACGTCAGTGGGGAACGCTGCCTGGCTGGCGTAGGTACCCACCACGTCATCAGCCTCATGCTCATCGGCGCCCACCACGGCTATCCCGGCGAGCTCCAGTACTTTGCGGATCATGGGGATCTGCGCTTCGAGCGGATCCGGGACGACCTCGACGTCGGGGCCGTTCGGAACGATTTCCGCGACACGGTGGGACTTGTAGCTGGGAATCAGGTCAACACGCCATTGAGGACGCCAGTCGTTGTCCCAACAGGCCACCACGTGTGTGGCCTCGTAGTCCGTAACGAGGCGGGCGATCATGTCCATCAGGCCGCGCACGGCGTTGACCGGAGTCCCGTCCGAACGCCGGATGGAATCAGGCACACCGTAGAAGGCGCGGAAGTACAGGGAGGCTGTGTCCAGGAGCATCAGTCGAGGCATACCTGATCCTGACATGCCCCGGGCAAAAACCACAGGAACCCGTCTCCTTCCAGCGCTCTCCGTCAGATGACTTGAAGAGCACTGTGACCCGCATTACGATATAACGAGCGATAATAGAACAGCATGTTCTATTATCGAACACTAAGTCATTCCACCAGCCCACAAAGAAGTGAGGAAAGCCCGTGCAGTTCCACCACCACGGTTATGTATCAGGTGACCCGCGGGTCGAGCCGGCCGCCGGCGTCGGAATCAACCGGCCGTCAGCACTTCCGGATGAAGTCGATGTCCTCATCGTGGGCACCGGTCCCGCCGGGATGTTGACGGCGGCCCAGTTGGCCCAGTTCCCCGGAGTCACTACGCGCATCATCGAACGCCGCCCTGGCAGGCTCGCCATTGGCCAGGCCGACGGCATCCAGGCCCGGAGTGTTGAGACCTTCCAGGCCTTCGGGTTTGCAGAGCGGATCACAGCCGAGGCATACCGCATCACCGAGATGGCCTTTTGGAAGCCGGACCCGGCCGATCACTCTCGCATCGTCAGGGCAGCCAGGGCGGTGGATGATCCCGCCGGGATCAGCGAGTTCCCGCACTTGATCGTCAACCAGGCCCGTGTCCTGGACTATTTTGCGGAGTTCATGGCGAACTCCCCCACGCGCATGGTCCCCGACTTTGGCTACGAGTTCCGCAGCCTGAAGGTCACCGGCGACGGGGACTACCCGGTTGAGGTGACCCTCGGCCACACCGCCGGTGCCGATGAGGGCCAGGAGCGGGTTATCCGCGCCAAGTACGTAGTTGGTGCCGACGGCGCCCGCAGCAAGGTCCGCGAATCGATTGGCTGCCATCTGGCCGGTGATCAAGCGAACCATGCCTGGGGCGTCATGGACGTCTTGGCGGTCACCGATTTCCCGGACATCCGGACGAAATGCGCTATCCAGTCCGGCAACGGCGGCAGTATCCTGCTGATTCCCCGTGAGGGCGGGCACCTGTTCCGCATGTACGTGGACCTCGGCGAGGTCGCAGCGGATGACCACGGGGCGGTGCGGAAGACCACCATCGAACAGATCATCCAGAAGGCCAACGACATCCTCCACCCGTACACCTTGGATGTTCGCAACGTCGCGTGGCACAGCGTTTACGAGGTCGGCCACCGCCTGACAGACAGGTTCGACGACGTCCTGCCGGAGGAGCGCGGAACGCGTACCCCACGGGTGTTCATCACCGGCGACGCCTGTCACACCCACAGCGCCAAGGCCGGCCAGGGAATGAACGTCTCCATGCAGGACGGCTTCAACATCGGCTGGAAGCTCGGTCACGTCCTTGAAGGCCGCAGCCCCGAAAGCCTGCTGGACACGTATTCCGCGGAGCGCCAGGTGGTCGCGAAGAACCTTATCGACTTCGACAAGCAATGGTCCTCCCTCATGGCCAAGAAGCCCGAAGAGTTTGAAGACCCCACGGAGCTGGAGAACTTCTACACCAGCACCGCAGAGTTCCCCGCCGGATTCATGACCCAATACGCGCCCTCCCTGGTCGTATCGGAGCCGCGGCACCAGGAACTCGCAACCGGCTTCCCGATAGGCAAACGCTTCAAATCCGCCCCTGTCCAGCGGGTCTGCGACACCAACCCCATGCAGCTGGGCCACCACGCAAAGGCGGACGGCCGCTGGCGGATCTACGTCTTTGCCGATGCCGCCCAAGCAGGCGCCGAAGGCCCGGTTGCCGACCTTGCCGAGTGGATCGCGAACGCGCCGGACTCGCCGCTGGCTGCGACGCCGTCGAACCTTGACCGGGACGCTTGGTTCGATGTCAAAGTGATCTACCAGCAGGACCACACCAACGTGGACATCAACGCCGTCCCCGCGGCATTCAAGCCGACCGTGGGACCGTTCAAACTGACGTACCTCGAAAAAGTGTTCGGCGCCGATCCCGCCAACGACATCTTTGAGTTGCGCGGCCTCAGCCGTGACGGCGTCGTGGTCGTCGTCCGCCCGGACCAGTATGTTGCCAACGTCCTGCCGTTATCGGCGACGGCGGAACTTGCGGCGTTCTTCGCTCCGCTCCTTTCTGCGCGGCGCCCCGGGATTACGAAGGCGGATGCAGGGCTGGTGAGCAACCCGGCCTAGGGTGACGATAAGTGCCAGGGACCCCCACAGGGTCCCTGGCACTTGTCGTTTAACGCCCGCCCATGCCCTCGGGTGGAACTTTTACATGCCTGTAACGCAAACCACTAGCTGCAAACGAAATTGCAGAGTATGTTAATTGCAATCGAGATTGCCAAGTGATCTGCGTTACAAGGAGTTTGAGTAGTGACAAGCAAGCCAGACGAGTCGGGTCCCAGCACTGTGGCGCGCGAGCCTGTGGACCACGCCTGGCTGGGAGACGCACTTCCCGACGTCGCATTATCCAAGTCCCAGGCACGGGTGGTGGAGGTCATTGCACGCAATCCGCAGTTGTCCTCCTACGCTGACATCGCCGAAATTGCGCAGCGCTCAGACGTCAACAACTCCACAGTTGTACGCACCGCCCAGCGTCTGGGCTACCGGGGCTGGCCTGACCTCCAACGCGAACTTCGCTCCCGGTACCTGGTGATGATCTCCACCGAGGACACCCTCCTCGAGCACGGTGAACACCACAGCCCCCTCCACGACGCACTGAACCACGACATCGAAAACCTGCGGCTCACCCTTGACTCGAACACTTCCGAGGACGTGGAAGCCGCCATCGCCGCCCTGGCCTCGGCAAAGTCCATCACCACCATCGGCATCGGCTCTTTCGCCGGACCGGCAAGTGTCATGGCGCACCTCGGTTCCACCATGGGGTACCCCATTACCTTGGAAAACCGTGGCGGCGTACATCTCGCTTCCGCAGCCAACAGCCTCGGCCCCGGCGACGTGCTGGTGGTGGTCAATATGTGGCGGTCGGTCCAGCAGATCATCGTCACTGCCGAAGCCGCCAAGCAGTCCGGAGCCACCGTCGTCGCCATCAGCGATATGCGCCGCGGGCGCCTGGCCGCCGCGGCTGACCACCTGCTGATCGTTGCCTCCGAGGGGATCTCCTTCTTCCAGTCCGTGACGGCGGCCAATTCCATGGTCTACGGCCTTTTGGCCGGCATGGAAGCGGCGCACCCCGAACGGAGTCGATCAGCCATCCGGCGCACCCAGCAACTCTGGAAAGACCTGGACATCTACCTGGACTGACCCGCCCTGCGGCCACCACATTCTTCTTCCCCCCACAATCCCCACCTAGGAGCATTCATGAGCAACACCCGCCGCATCGCCGTCGTCGGCCTCGGATCCATGGGAGGTGCGATGGCGTCCACGCTGCACCGCGCAGGCTGGGACGTCACCGGCTTCGACCCCTCGGACGATGCCCGGAACGCGGCTGCCGCAACCGGAATTTCCACCACGGCAGAACTCCGGGATCTAGCCGGCATCCCATATGCTGTGCTGTCCCTGCCCTCGGCCCACATTGTCGAGGCAACAGTGCCGGTGCTCCTCTCGGGACCCGGGACCATCGCAATCATTGACACCACTACCTCCGAGCCGGGCACGAGTACGTCCATGGCAGCGCTGGCGGAATCCCACGGCGCATGCTTTGTGGACGCGCCGGTCTCCGGTGGACGCGAAGGCGCAGCCACCGGGACTCTGAGCGCGTTCGTTGGAGCAACGGACACGGCTGCCGTGGCTGCACAGCCCGTCCTCGAAGCCCTCACTGGCGGAAAGTATGCCCGCATCGGCGGGCCTGGCAGCGGAAACGTCGTGAAGCTGTTGAACAACGTCCTGGCCGCCGCCAATCTGGTGTCAGTGGGCGAGGCGCTCGGCGTTGCAAAGGCCTACGGAATCGATCCCGCAGTGGCCGCCGCGAGCATAAGCAATGCCTCCGGGGGCAGCAAGGTCTCCTCCGCGATGTACCCGAACTGGATCCTGTCCGGCACCCACGACTCCGGCTTCTCCCTCGGCCTGATGGCACGGGACGCATCCCTGGCCGTCGACATCGCCCGGCAGGTCGGCGAACAGCCGGAACTCCTGGCTGCCGCGGCCGATCAGTGGCAGGCCGCCCTGGCATCCCTCGGGCCGGCCGCCGACTTCACCGAAATCGCCAGGACCGTAGCTCCCGCTGTTACCCCCGCCGGCGCCCCCGGCACCACGCACATCGCATAGCGCCCCCAGCAACAGAAGGACATTACCTTGAGCATCACCACAGCCCCCGCGGCTTCCTCCTCCGCAACAGCCCGGACCGTCCTGGACTCCGCCTTCCCTTCAGGGCTTGGCGCGTTCGTCGACGGCGAAGTGGCCGCCGGCTCCGGCGCTTCCGTCACCCTGACGTCAGCGGCCACGGGCGAAGCCTTTGCCACCTATGCCGACCCTGGCACCGAGGGCGCCGATGCCATCCTGCAGAGCTCCGTCCGGGGCGCAGCGGCGTGGGGATCGCTGAACGGCTTCGAACGCGCCGCCATCCTCCGCAACGTCAGCAGGATGGTCGAAGCACACACCGAAGAACTGGCGATCCTCGAATCGGCCACCACGGGAAAGCCCATCCGCGACGCCCGCGTTGAAGCGTCCAAGGTAGCTGAAATGTTCGGCTACTACGCAGGCTGGGCCGACAAACTCACCGGCCAGACCATACCCGTGCCCGGCCCGTGGCACACTTACACGGAGCGGGTTCCGTGGGGCGTCGTCGTCGCCATCACGCCATGGAACGCCCCGCTGTTCACGGCCGGTTGGAACTCAGCCGCGCCGCTGGCGGCGGGCAACGCCGTCATCATCAAGCCCAGCGAATTCACCCCGGCTACAACCGTGCGGCTCGCACAGCTGGCCCACGAAGCCGGCCTTCCCGACGGCGCGTTCAACGTAGCCGTGGGACTCGGGCAGACAGTCGGAGCCACTCTCACGTCCGATCGCCGGGTCGGCAAAGTCAGCTTCATCGGTTCGGTTCCCACGGGCCGCCGGGTTGCCGTAGCCGCCGCGGAAGCCGGAATTCCAGCCTTGTTGGAGCTTGGCGGCAAGAGTGCCAATATCGTCTTCGCCGACGCCGACCTCGGGCGCGCCGCCGACGGCGCCATCTCCGCCATCTTCTCCGGCGCCGGGCAATCCTGCGTGGCAGGGTCGCGCCTACTGGTCGAACGCAGCGTTCACGCCCGGTTTATTGACATGGTGGCCGAACGTGCTGCCCGGCTTCGGGTCGGGGATCCACTGGACGCCGCCACCGAGGTGGGGCCGATTATCACCGCGCCCCAGTTCGCGACCGTCACTTCGCTGATTGAACAGGGAATGAACGACGGCGGCCGCAGGCTCACGGGCGGAACGTTGCCTGAGTCCTTGGCCGGGTCGTCTCTGGCTGGCGGCCACTGGGTCATGCCGACGCTGTTGGATGGCGTGACACTGGCAAACCGCCTGGAGACCACTGAAGTCTTCGGACCAGTAGTCGGTGCCGACGCCTTTGACACGGAAGCCGAAGCAATCGCCCGTGCCAACAACACCAACTTCGGACTGGCCGGCGCTGTGTGGACCTCGGACGTTTCCCGGGCCCACCACATCGCCCGTGAGGTGAAGGCAGGGACGTTCTGGATCAACTCGTACAAGACCATCCACGTTGCCGTTCCCTTTGGCGGTTTCGGCGATTCCGGCCACGGCCGATCCTCAGGGCCCGGCGTATTGGACGAGTACACGCAGACCAAGGCGGTTTGGGTTCCCACCCGGGCAGCCGGATCCCCCTTCCCGTCCCTGTCCTACTAGCAGGAAGAATCATGGAAATCACCACTACGGCCTCATCACTTCCGCTGCGTCAAGCCTTGGCGGACGGCGTCACGGCCTGGAAACCCCGGGTTCAGGCACTCTCGCAGGAGCTGCATGCCAACCCCGAGATCTCCTTCCAAGAAGTCCAGGCCGCAGAGTCAATAACCTCCCTGCTCGCCGAAGGCGGCTTTGACGTCACCCAAGGAACGTCCGGGCTTCCAACAGCCTTCACCGCCACCGCGGGAACCGGTGAACTCACCGTTGCCCTGTGCGTGGAATACGATGCCCTGCCCTCAGTGGGTCACGCTTGTGGCCACAACCTCATCGCGGGAGCATCGATAGCTGCGGCACTGGCCCTGCTCCCCCATGTGGACGAACTCGGCATCACGTTGAAGGCGATCGGCACGCCGGCCGAGGAACACGGAGGCGGCAAAGTGCTGATGCTGGAGCGGGGCGCCTTCGACGGCGTCGGCCTTGCTTTGATGGTCCACCCGGTCCAGGACGGCGTCACGTACAACCCCGCCGGGACAACGGCTCAAGCAGTGGGCCGTTACGAGGCCGTGTTCACCGGAAAGGCTGCCCACGCGGCTGCCGCCCCGCATCTGGGCGTCAACGCCGGGGACGCAGCCGTGCTCAGCCAGGTGGCGATCGGCTTGCTCCGCCAGCAAATTCCGGGAGACCACCGTATTGCCTGTTACGTGGCGGAAGCCGGACACGTCACCAACATCATTCCGGACCATGCCGTGGTTCCGTTCGAATGCAGGGCCTTCACGCTCGCGGAGTACGAGGCACTGCTCGAACGGGTCAAGCGCTGCTTCGAAGGCGCCGCACTTGCAACCGGGACCACCCTGGAGATCACGGCGGCGGAACCGCTCTATGAGCCGCTGATCCAGGACGGCGAACTTGCCGCACACTGGACCGAAGCCATGGACGCGTTCGGCAAGGACACTTCCCCGGCGGCAGGAATGGGCGGCGGCTCCACGGACATGGGCAACATCTCCCAAGTAATTCCCTCCTTGCACCCGTGGCTGAGCATTCCAGGAGCCAACGTCCCCATCCACTCGCACGGCTTTGCAGCTCTTGCGAACACACCCGAGGCATACGCCGTGATGTTCGAGGCAGCCACCGCGCTGGCTTGGACTGTGGCGGGTGCCGCAACCAATCCCCAGCAGAGAGAACGCTTCGTCAATGCGGCCTACCGCAGTGAAGCCCCGATCCAGGAAGCAACATCATGAGCACCAGCACCGAAACCGCGCGGACGGACAAAGCCGGAGCACGGCTTACGCTTCCCATTGCCGCGCTGGCGTTTGTCATCGCCCTTGCGGTCCAGTTCATTGGCCAGGCCAAGATTGATCTTGGCATTGGCGCGATCATCATCTTCCCCATGGTGTGGGGACTTATCCTCGGCCTGTTGGTCTCCATCCAGAAGTTCAAGCCGCTCGGCCTCGACCTCCAGCGCGTCGCGGCGGCCTTGGTCGGCGTCGCGGTTCTGCTCCTGGTGGCCAGGCTCGCCTTCAACATCGGGCCGAGCCTGCCGAGCCTCATCAAGGCCGGCCCCGCACTGCTGCTGCAGGAAGTGGGCCACTTGTTGGGAACCATCGTGTTGGCGCTGCCCCTGGCCGTACTGCTTCGCATGGGTAAGGCAACCGTGGGCGCAACGTTCTCCCTTGACCGCGAGCCCTCCTTCGCCATGGTCTCGGAGAAGTACGGCCCGGATTCCGATCAGTACCGCGGCGTCCTGGCCATGTACGTCTTCGGCACCCTGTTCGGTGCCATCTTCATCACCTTGCTGACCTCGTTGGTGGCCAACTGGAAGATCTTCGATCCCCTGGCCCTGGCCATGGGTGCGGGCGTTGGTTCCGGCTCCATGATGGCGGCCTCGGCGGCGAGCATCATCGCAGCCTACCCCGGCGACCAGGAAGCCATCCTGGGCATGGCCGCCGTCTCCAACCTCATCACCACCATCCTGGGTGTCTACGTTGGCATCTACATTGCCTTGCCCGTGGCCGACCGCTTCTACAAACTGCTCACGCGCAACAAGGAACCGCAGAAGGTTGCCGCCGGCACGGCTGTGGCTCCCCAAACCCGCACCGCAGCTGAGGTCGAGCAGGACGAGGTCCAAGCAGAAGAGAACCGCCGCTTCCGCGAAGAAGTCGCTAAGTCCTCGGCTGCCATCAAGTTGCCGTTGTGGCTTTCGCTGTCCGTCCTGACAGTGCTGGGCATCGGTACCGCATCGGTGGCCGCCAAGGGCCTGAGCCTGTCAATCATTGCCGGCTACGGCATCATGCTCGCCCTGGTGCTCGTCAGCTTGTTCCTGGCAAAGGTCACCAGGAAAATCTCTGCCATTGTCTTCATCACCACCATCGGCGCCTACATTTCCAGCCCGTGGTTCTTCGGTGCCGGCGTCTTGAATGAGGCTGTGAAGACCGTGGACTTCCTGTCCATCGCCACAGTGATGCTGACGTTGGCCGGGCTCTCCCTCGGTAAGGACATTCCCCTCCTGCGCAACATCGGCTGGAAGATCATCCCCGTGGGCCTGGTCGCCATCACTGCGTCGTTCATCCTCTCCACAGTCATCGCCGAGTTCGCCTTGGGACTCTGGCACTGACAAACGGCTTCGGCCCGGATCCCCGCCTCGCACGGGAATCCGGGCCGCTTCTGTCAGCGGCCGAAAGCTGACCGCAGACGGATCTGGCGGAGCGAAGCAAACGGGGCGAGAATAGGCACGTGGCCCCTCCACGCGCCCGCGGGACCGGCGACACCCTGAACCAGGACGCCCGCAAAATCCAACGCGTCTACCTCACATTGACGCTCGGCAATACGGTTGCGGCGTCTTTCATCTGGGGCATCAATACCCTGTTCCTGCTTGATGCCGGGCTGAGCAACCTTGAGGCCTTCGCCGCCAATGCTTTCTTCACAGCCGGCATGGTCCTCTTCGAAATACCCACTGGCGTAGTGGCCGATGGCTGGGGACGGCGCACGTCGTTCCTTCTGGGGACCGTCACGCTGGCGGCATCCACCTACTTGTACTACCTTCTGTGGCAGATCTCGGGTGCTTTCTGGATGTGGGCTGTGGTCTCCGTCCTCCTGGGCCTGGGATTCACGTTCTTCTCCGGGGCCGTTGAGGCATGGCTTGTTGATGCCCTTCGTTTCTCCGGCTATGAAGGCGGACTTGAATCCGTACTTGGCCGGGGCCAGATGGTCCAGGGCGTGGCGATGCTTCTGGGTTCCGTGGCCGGCGGCGTGATCGCCCAGGCCACCAACCTTGGGGTGCCGTTCCTGCTCCGCGTCGCGGTGCTGCTTGCCATGTTCGCCGTCGCCTTCGGACTCATGCACGACGTCGGCTTCTCACCGGAGCGTTCGACGCACCCGCTACGGGCTACCCGTGCCGTACTGACGGCGTCGATCGAGAACGGGCTGAAAAACCCGCCCGTACGATTCGTGATGCTGGCCGCGCCCTTCAGTGCCGGCGTCGGCATCTATGTCTTTTATGCGTTGCAGCCCTATCTTCTTGACCTCTTCGGCGACCCGCAGGCCTATTCAATCGCCGGTCTTGCCGCCGCGATCGTGGCCGGCTCGCAAATCCTTGGCGGTTGGTTGGCACCTCACGCCCGGAGCCTTTTCCACAAACGCACTTCTGTACTGATCCTGGGCGGGTCGTGTGGCTGCGTGATCCTGCTGGTCTTAGGGATCACCCACAGTTTTTGGATCGCCTTGGTACTGTTGGCGCTATGGGGCGTGGTGGGATCTGCCGTCACCCCGGTCCGGCAGGCGTTCGTGAACGACATGATCCCTTCCAAACAGCGGGCAACTGTCCTCAGCTTCGATTCTCTGATGGGCTCCAGCGGTGGCGTCGTCATTCAGCCATTGTTGGGCCGTGGCGCAGACCTGTACGGATATCCGGCGTCGCTGGCCATGGCCGGAGTCATCGAACTGCTTTCCGTGCCGTTCCTGCTGGCGAGCCGCAAGCAGGGCGCTGCGGCAGACCGGTCCAGCACTCCCGATTCAAACCCGAACAATGAAAGCGCGGACACTACGTGATCTCACTGCACCAGGACGCCCAAGGCTTCATCCGCATGAAGCGGCACTTCCCATCAAGCGTTACTGTGGCCATCGAGTTCACCGACGGAACTCGGGAAATCTTCGCCGCAAGCCGACTCAACGGGATCTTTGATGAGGCGTTGGCGGCCTACAGGGCTGGAAACCACCTCGACGCCAAGGGCTTCAAGCGCGGGCCCGTCAAAAAGCAGCAACAGGGAATCGAATTTGTCCAGGTCTCGCCGGGAATGGGCCAACCTCTACCTTCGCCCTGAGGCATGGTCAACGCAGAACGGCGTCCATGGCCTGGCTTCAAGCCGGCCTTCCGGGATGTCCACCCCACAGACTTCACAGCGGCCATAGGTGCCGGCGGCGATCCTCGCCAGGGCCGCGTCGATGTGCTGGAGGCCCTCCTTGCTTTGGTCAAGGAGGGCGGACGCCTGCGACAGCTCGAAGGCTATGGTGCTGCCCTCCGGATCATGTTCGTCGTCCACATTGGAGTCCTGGCGGGCGGCATTGACCGACGTGATGTCGCTCCGGAGATCTGAGAGCAGCAATAGCCTGCGTTCTCGTTCTTGCTCAAGGACAAGCCGGAACCGTTCCGCGTCAACCATGTCGGCTCACAGTTCCACGGTGTCACTTTCGCCCACGCTGAAGCGTGAGTTGGTTACTTTGGACTTGACCCACTGGAGTACCGTGGCTGCGGTACCACCGGGGCTGGTCCAGTATTCAGCGGAATCTGAATCCACGTGCAGGAGGCAAACCTCGGGAGTGTCAGGGCCGTCAGGGAACCACGCCTCCACAACCTGGTTCCAGAGCTCATGGATTTTTGCGCGGTCCGTGACAACCTCGGCAGTTCCGGCGACGGAGACCCACTCCGTATTCTTGCCGAAGGAAACGTTGACGCGGGAATCCCGGCGTATTTGGGCAACCTGGGAGGTGCCCAGTCCTGTGAAGAACCACATGTCGCCGTCGTCCTTGACGTCCTGGACAGCCAGCGGCCGGCTGACCAATGCGCCTTCTTCATTGATGGTGGTCAACATCCCGATCCTGGAATCGTTGATGATGCCGGTGACTTTGCTGATGCCCTGCTCTTCAGTCATATTCCGCTTCACTTCCTTTTCCTCCGGGGACTTTCCCCACCCGGACAGCCTATTAGTAAGTTTCCTTATTTACTAGGCGGCCGTGTAAAAGCCGGCACGGAGAACAAGGAAGGGGACTTCTTGGGAATCATGATGGCGCCCCATCCGTTCTGTTGATAAGAGGCGTGCCGACCGCAAGCCTGCCCGGCATCGGGCGAACATCGTACGAGGAAGTTTGGGGACTGCCATGATGTTGAATGAAACCATTGCCCACCTCCGTGCCGCGCACCTGATGGTCCGGGACGCCGAGGAATGGGACGCCTTGTCGACAGCCCTCATGGACGCCTACAGCGCCAACGATGAAGACCTCATAGAGCAGCTTCAGTCCCCGTTTCTGCAATCATGGCGGACGGTCACGCGATATGTCCTCCGAGACACCTTCGACAACGCCGGCATCTCGGTTGCCGAGCCCAACGACCCATGGGGAATCGCGATTCTGACTTCACGCGGAGTGACTGCCGAACCCGTTCTCTGCACAAAGGCGCCGGCAGGACGCCACAGCGCTTTCGAAGCGCCGGCCAGTCCGGTCGCCGGGGCTCTCTCAGGCCTGCGCCTGATGACATTCCCGGAGACCATGGACCACTACGCCGAGTCCTTAAGGCCTTTGTTCAGCGAACTGGATGCCCGGCAGGTCGGTTAGCCTCCACCACCTCTGCCGAGTGGAGTATCGATAACGCGGGGAACGTACTCCAACATTTGAAGCCGGCCATCAAACGTCCGGCTCTCCACCATGTCCAAAGCAACATCCGGGTACCCGTCGTAGATCCGCTCGCGGCCGGTCTTGCCAGTGATCACCGGGAAGACCACCAGACGGTATCTGTCCACCAACCCGGCTGACAGCAAGGATCTGCACAGACTCAAACTGCCCAGGGTGCTTAAAGTGCCGGTACGCGTCTGCTTCATTTCCCTTACCGCTTCCACGGCATCCCCGGAGACGAGTTCGGAATTCGGCCAGGCCAAGGGCTCTTTCAAAGTGGAGGAGAAAATGACCTTGGACACGGCCGCCAGGCCCGCCAGGCTGTCGCCTTCTTCCTCGGAAAATCCGGAGTCCGCCTCGCCCGCCTGCCCGGACATGCCCGACATGAGCCGGTAGGTATTCGCTCCCATGAGAGTGGTGACGTCCTTCTTGGCCTCTTCATCGAGCCAGGCAAGGTATTCCGGACCCTCAAGGCCCCACCATCCCGGCCACCCCTCGGCCGAGGCATAGCCGTCCAGGGAAATAATCAGATCCACCAGCAGGGTTGCAGTCTGATCGCTCATGGCAGTCCTCCCGGTACGGCGGTCAACGAAAACACGCGAACGAATGCCCGCGCGCAAATGCTAGCCCCGCGCCGGACAGCCGTTCAAGGGGGAACGCTAAAGTGCCACCAGCACGAGTCCTCCGAGCGTGCTGACAATTCCAATGCCCGTGAGGATCCACCCCAGGATCAACACCGTATGGTCGAACCGCGGCGGCTCCAGCGAGCACCGTGAAGGATGGCAGGCATCGTAGTGAACCACCACGGGACCGGAATCAACCCCGCCCTCCGTGGCCGCAACGTCCAGCAGGACCTTCCGCTCCTCCTGGTCCTGGTCCATCCACTGCAGCCCCAGGTAGCCTCCCGCAGCGAACCGTTCGCCGTCGGCAGTGACCCATGTGCACCGGCGTCGGGCGATGATCCATGCCCAGACCAGCAAGGGCACGCCGGGGACGAACCCCACCCACGTCATCATCTCCAGGATGGGGCCCAGAAAATCCACGGGCCCGGTCATGACTCGATCCTAGAGGCGGCAAGTGAACATCGGGTATTCGGCGGGGTGGAAGTCCGGGCCCGGGCAGACGTGCAAGGCTTGTTCCATGGACCTGGAAATCTCCCCATCCCTGACGATTCCTTCGTGGGAGCTGAGCTGGCGGTTCTCGCGTTCTTCAGGGCCGGGCGGCCAGCACGTCAACACCACTGACACCAGGGCCGAGCTGACGTGGGATGTTGCTGCTTCTGCTACTTTGACCGACGAGCAGCGGCAGTTACTGCTCAAAAACCTGGCAAAGCGTCTCGTGGCCGGCGCTGTTACTGTGACCGCTTCCGAGGACAGATCACAGTTGCGGAACCGTGAGCTCGCGCTCGCCAAGCTGGCCGGGCTCATCAGGGCTGGATTGGTTCCCGCGACGGTCCGGCGTGCGTCCAAGCCCACCCGCGGTTCGGCACGCCGTCACCGGGTGGCCAAAGAGCACCGATCCGCAACCAAGCAACAACGACGGCGGCCTGCCGCAGATTAGTGCGAACTCCCCTGTTGGTGAACGGATCCTGGTGGGACCATACAGTCATGGCACCCATACAGCGCATCCGTCCCGAGGGGCTTGTCTCAAGCCCGGCCTTCAGCCACGTTGCCGTGGTTCCGCCGGGCGCGACCACCATCTACATCGGTGGGCAGAACGCCGTTGACGCCAGTGGAAGGCTCATTGGCGAAGGGGACGCGGCCATCCAGTCCGCGCACGCCCTCGACAATGCTGAAACAGCCCTGCAAGCGGCAGGTGCCAGCCTTGGTGATGTCATCCAGTGGAATGTGCTGTTCGTTGAAGGAGCCGACCTCGCGGCAGGATACGGGGCAATTGCGTCCAGGCTTGCCTCAGACGAACCACCCTTGGTGACCGCGGCCTTTGTCGCCGGGCTGGGTGTACCCGGCGCCTTGGTTGAGATCAGCGCTGTGGCCGCCATCGAGCGCGACTAAGACCGGCGGCCGGCTATGCCCCCGGCTGCGCCCCAGGCCGCATGGGCCACACAGTCCGTCAGGCCGATAGAGTCGTACCAATGGACAGTAAACTGACAATCGCCAGCGGGACCGAAGCCGCCCAACCGCCCCTGAACTCCGGCGACCTTGACGGTGGTTTCGTCCAGGTGCGCGGAGCCAAGGAGAATAACCTCCGCAACGTGGACGTCGATGTTCCCCGCGACGCTATCGTGGCCTTCACTGGAGTGTCGGGATCCGGAAAGTCCTCCTTGGCTTTCGGCACAATCTTCGCCGAGGCCCAGCGACGCTATTTCGAATCCGTCGCCCCTACGCCCGACGCCTGATCCAACAGGGCCACAACCCCAAGGTTGAGTCAATCACGGGGCTGCCGCCCGCCGTCGCGCTTCAACAACGCAGGGGAACGGCAACCGCCCGGTCAAGCGTCGGCACGCTGACAACACTGTCCAACTCGCTGCGGATGCTCTTCTCACGTGCAGGCAGGTACCCGGAAGGGGCAAGCCAGCTCGACTCCGACGCTTTCTCGCCGAACACGGCCGCCGGCGCCTGCCCCGAATGCCACGGCCTGGGCGTGGCCCACACCGTAACTGAGGAATCCCTCGTACCCGATACGTCCCTGAGCATCAGGGACGGTGCCATCGCAGCGTGGCCGGGAGCCTGGCAGGGCAAGAATCTCCGCGACATCCTCACCCACTTGGGATACGACGTCGATACGCCGTGGAAGAAGCTCCCCAAAAAGGACCGCGACTGGATCCTCTTCACCGACGAACAACCGGTGGTGGAAGTGACGCCGCAAAGGGATCGTGTGGCCAAGCCGTACAAGGGCCGTTTCTGGAGCGCGAAAAGCTACGTCCTGCACACCCTCGCGGATTCCAAGAGCAGCACCATGCGAGACCGCGTACTTCGTTTCATGGAGACGGGACGGTGTCCCATGTGCGGAGGCAGCGGACTCAGGCCGGAGGCGTTGGCGGTAACTTTCGCAGGCAAGACCATCGCCGAACTCAACGCGTTGCCCATGACCGAACTGGCCCGTCTGATCCGTCCCGTCACGGAGGCCACCTCGGCCAGCACAGCATCCCGTACCCAGACCTCCGGCGAGACCAACGAGGTAGCAATCGCCATAACCCGCGATCTCCTCAACCGCATCACCGTGCTGCTGGATCTGGGCCTGGGGTACCTCGCCTTGGGCCGTCCGACGCCCACTCTCTCCCCCGGCGAAATGCAACGCCTCCGGATCGCCACACAGCTCCGCTCCGGCCTTTTCGGCGTGATCTACGTCCTGGACGAGCCCTCCGCAGGCCTCCACCCGGCCGATGCCGAACCGCTCCTCGCCGTGCTGGACACGCTCAAAAGCTCCGGTAATTCGGTGTTTGTGGTCGAACACAACATGGACTTCGTTCGCGCCGCTGACTGGTTGGTGGACGTGGGGCCGCACGCCGGCGAAGGAGGTGGCCAGATACTTTACAGTGGCCCTGTGGCGGGGCTGGAGGCTGTGGCGGATTCCGTCACCCGCCCGTTCCTTTTCCCTGACGGCGCCAGCGGCGACCGAGCCAAAGAAACGGCCGACGACGGCCATGTCGCCACCGGGACCGGACACACGCCCCGGGAAGCAAAGGAAGCCCGGGCAGCCAGGGAAACCACCAACTGGCTGCAGCTCAAGAACGTCCACCGGCACAATCTGCGGAACCTGGACGTGGATTTCCCGCTGGGCGTGATGACGGCGGTAACGGGCGTCTCGGGATCCGGGAAGTCCACCCTGGTCAGCCGGATACTCGCAGACGTGGTGGGCGCCGGGCTCCATCCGGAGTCACCCGGCGACGCCGGTGCTGGTGGCATCGAAAACCTGGCCGTGGACGCCGGGGCCGCGTACGCGCCCGCATTGGTGTCAGGCCTTCACCAGCTCGACCGGCTTGTCCAGGTCGACCAAAAACCCATCGGCCGGACCCCGCGTTCCAACCTGGCCACCTATACCGGGCTGTTCGACGGGGTCCGGAAGGAATTCGCGGCCACCGACGACGCACGCGCCCGCGGCTTCGGAGCCGGCCGGTTCTCTTTCAACGTAGCTGGTGGCCGCTGCGAAACCTGCCAAGGCGAAGGGTTCGTGGCGGTGGAGCTCTTGTTCCTCCCCGGCAGTTACGGCCCGTGCCCGGAATGCCACGGTTCGCGGTTCAACCCCGAAACACTCGAGGTCACCTACCGTGGGAAGAACATCGCCGACGTCCTGGGCATGACCGTCAATGCCGCAGCTGCCTTCTTGTCCGATCTGCCGTCCGTGTCCCGCAGCCTGCAGACCCTCAAGGAAGTTGGCTTGGGATACCTGCGGTTGGGTCAGCCCGCAACGGAACTCTCCGGCGGTGAAGCCCAACGCATCAAACTGGCCACCGAGCTCCAACGCGTCCAACGCGGCCACACCCTGTACCTGTTGGATGAGCCCACCACCGGCCTGCATCCCGCCGACGTCCAACTCTTGATGGCGCAGTTGCACAGACTCGTCGATGCCGGCAACACGGTAGTGGTGGTCGAACACGAGATGGACGTGGTGGCCGGGGCGGACTGGGTCATCGACCTGGGCCCCGGGGGCGGCGACGCCGGCGGGGAGATCATGATCGCAGGGCCGCCGGCCGTCGTCGCGCGTTCCACTTCGGGACGAACGGCACCCTACCTCGCCGCCGCCCTGGGCCAGTAGGCTAACGCCGGGGAATGTTCCGGAGATTGCTGCGTGCCATGCTCACGGCTTCTCCGGCGCCCCGGTTCAGGACCACCTTGGACATGGCCGTGGCGAATCCAATGACCTGGGATCCGGAAATCTTCGGCGGAATGGACAGCGCATTAGGGTCGGTGATGAGTTCCACCAAGGCTGGCCCGGGATGGGCGAACGCGGCGCGGTAGGCACCTTCAATGTCGGCGGGGTCCGTGACCCGCACGGCGTGGAAGCCCAGGGCCTTGGCCACCGCGGCATAATTGGCGTCGGGAACATCCACGCCGAAGTCCGGCAGCCCATCCACCAGCATCTCCAGCTTCACCATGCCCAAGGTGGAGTTATTGAACACAACCACCTTCACAGGCAACTGGTGTGCGGCCACGGTCACGAGCTCGCCGAGCAGCATTGAAAGGCCTCCGTCACCGGAGACAGACACCACCTGTCGCTCCGGATAGGCCACCTGGGCGCCGATGGCATGCGGAAGTGCGTTGGCCATGGACCCATGGAGGTAGGAGCCAATGAGGCGACGGGTCCCCAGGGGATTGATGTAGCGCGCCGTCCAGACGTTGCACATGCCGGTATCGGCGGTGAAAACCGCGTCTTCGGCCGCTACCTGGTCCAGGAGCGAAGCGGCATATTCCGGGTGGATTGGTTGTTTCTTTTCCACTTTGCGGGTGTAAGCCCCCACCGCCTTGTTCATCAGGCGATCGTGCTTCTTGAGCATCTGGTCGAGGAAACGGCGGTTCTTCTTGGGCCGGACCAGTGGCAGGAGGGCGTTCAGGGTAGGCAGCACGTCACCGTGAACGGCAATGTCGACGTCGGTGCGTCGCCCCAGGCGCTGCGCCGCCCGGTCCACTTGGGCTGTCCGGGTGTCCGGAAGGAACTGGTCGTACGGGAAGTCCGTCCCGAGAAGGATCAAGAGATCCGCGTCCTCGATGCCTTCCGCCGCAGCTCCGTAACCCAGCAAGCCCGTCATGCCGATATCGAACGGGTTGTCGTACTGGACAAAGTCCTTGCCCCGCAACGAGTGCCCAATGGGCGCGTTGATCAGCTCAGCCAGTGAGATCAATTCGTCGTGGGCGCCCGCAACGCCTGCTCCGGCGAAAATGGCCACCTTTCCGGCGTCGTTAATGGCATCCGCCAGCTCGCGGACACTCGCCTGGTCAGGCACCAGACTGGCGGGACGGAACGTCGCCGGAAGGGGCGTCGGTGCTGCCGCCTCAAGATCTGCAATGTCGCCGGGAAGCGTCACGACGGCCACTCCCCCCAGGCCAACCGCATTCTGAATGGCGCTATGCATGACACGTGGAGCTTGCTCGGGGGTGCTAATGAGCTCGGAGTACACGGAGCACTCGTTGAAGAGCCGGTCCGGGTGGGTCTCCTGGAAGAAGCCGCTGCCAATCTGCCTGCTAGGAATATGTGACGCAATGGCCAGGACCGGAGCGCCGGTGCGGTTGGCGTCGTACAGGCCGTTGATCAGGTGAAGGTTGCCTGGACCACAAGATCCTGCGCAGACGGCCAGCTTTCCCGTTAGTTGCGCTTCAGCCGCAGCAGCAAATGCAGCCGCCTCCTCGTGGCGGACGTGGATCCAGTCAATGCCCCCGTTTTTCGAGCCGCCTGTCTGACGGACAGCGTCAACAATTGGATTGAGGCTGTCGCCCACGATTCCATAAATCCGCTGCACGCCCGCAGCTTGGAGTTGTTCGATGAGTTGGGTGGCAAGTTCTTTGGCCATGCTGTGCAAGCTCCCTCAATTGTGGTGGTGGGCTGACATGGCCAATATAGTCGGCCAGCCTCATCAACGCCTGGGAGCAGGTCCGGCCTACGCCGCCAGCCGGACCTCGAACAGGCGCTCCGCCAGGCCCACGAGGTAGTCGGGGACGTCCTCCTCCAATCCCCCGGTTCCGTGTCCCAGGAACACGGCATTGCCGCTGACGGTGTCTTCCAAGGACGTGCCCGCTTCACGCATCAGGACCTCTGCGCGCGGATTCAGGGGCAAAGGAATATGAATTGCCTGGTCGTTCAGAAGGACATGCCAGCCTTGCCCGTCTATTGCTTCAACATTTCCTTCGACGATTGACTGGCACGCTTCCACTGTTTGTCCGATTTCCTCCAGGCGAACCCGCTCAGCCAGGCGGGCAGGCACAATCAAGGCAACTATCTTTGGCAAAATCTGGTTTTCCATTGCTGCAACTCTCAATTCCAAGCGACAGTAACTGTTCTCTATGAAGCCCGCCGAGGGTTGGTGCCACCTGCTAACTGCCGAGGAACCACGCCATTGTGGGCGGCCTCGGCACGGCTTATCGTTGGTTTTTCCTGGGCTTGGAAAAGACGGTGTCGCTTGTTTCAGCCTTTGCCCGCTTCTCCGCACGCTTTTCCAGAATGGTCTTGCCCTGCTTTTTTATTTTTGCACCATTGGGTGATTTACCGGACATTTCCATCTCCTTTCCATCTCCTTGTTCTTTGCTTATGACAACACCATACCTACTTATATTTTTAAAGCCAGTCCGCGGATTATCCCTACGCAGCAGACAGCCAAGGTTTCGATTTTTCCTTCCCCGCGCTCTGGTTGGATCCGATGTTCATTGCTAGCGTGACCGCATGAGCCCCTCCAAGACACCGGCGGAGATACTCGACATTGGCGGCGCCGAAGTCCGTATCTCCAACCCGGACAAAGTGGTCTTTCGCGAGCCAGGGTTGAGCAAGCTCGATCTTGTCCGCTATTACCTGGGCGTTGCCGAAGGTGCACTCCGAGGGGCCGCCGGCAGGCCGATGGTGCTGAAGCGCTTCCCAAAGGGCATTGACGAGGAGCCTTTCTTCCAAAAACGGGTCCCGGAAAACCACCCCGGCTTCATCGACACTGCAACGCTGCACTATTCATCCGGGACGTCTGCGGAGGAGACCGTCATCCGTGATGCCGCGGGCCTGGCGTGGGTGGTCAACCTGGGGTGCCTGGACCTCAACCCCCACCCGATCAGGGCAGAGGACCTGGAACACCCCGACGAACTCCGTGTCGATCTCGACCCCATGCCTGGGGTGGACTGGGCGCAGATAGTGGACACCGCGTATGTTGCGCGTGAGGTGCTCGGCGATGTCGGGCTGGTTGGCTGGCCCAAGACAAGCGGTTCACGCGGACTTCACATCCTGGTCCGGATTGCGCCCCGATGGACCTTCAGGGACGTTCGGTTGGCCGCCGAGACCCTCGCACGCGAGGTGGAGAACCGGGCGCCAGGGCTCGCCACCGCAAGGTGGTGGAAGGAAGAACGGGGTGAGAGCGTCTTCGTGGACTTCAACCAAAATGCCAAGGACCGCACGGTGGCATCCGCCTACTCCATTCGGTCGCGGCCCGACGCCCGGGTCTCCATGCCGCTCACCTGGGATGAAGTCCGCTCCGCGCGCCCGGAACAGTTCACGGTACTAACTGTTCCTGAACGATTCGCCGCGATAGGTGATCCGCATTCCGGAATCGATGACGCGGCCGGCTCGCTGGACGGGCTGCTTGCCTTGGCCGCAGAACTCGGCCCGGCTGAGAAGGCACCGCGTGCCGGTGATGGTTCCGGCCGACGGACATCCTCAATGCCTCTGATCGAGGTAGCGCGGACCAAGACCAAGCCTGAAGCGCTCAAAGCCCTCGAGCAATGGAAGGAACTGCACGAAGGCGTCGTTCCCAAACTGCATCCGGCTGACGTTCTGATCGACGGCATGCGCGGATCGAGCTCGCTGTGGTACCGGGTCCGGGTCAACCTGCAGCACGTTCCGGAACCGGACCGCCCCCCACAGCAGGAGCTTATTGCCGATTACGACCCCTGGGCCGGCCGGGAATGGCCCGGAAAACCCTGACACGCCACGTCCCACGGTGGGAGTAGAGCTGTGCACCAACATCACCCGAAGCGGTCCGGAAATCGAAGGGACCCGTGATGCAAAGCTTGTCCGTGTCCCTGGTCCTCATCGCGGCCATGGCCGTCGCGGCACCCCTCGCCGCACGCTTCGTGGAGCGCGCGGTGAAAGTGCCAATCGTGGTTTTCGAGATCGTCCTTGGCATGCTCCTCGGACCCAGCCTGCTGGGTTGGGTCCAGTCCACCCAGTTCACGGATACCTTGGCCGACTTCGGGCTGGCCATGCTGTTCTTCGTCGCCGGCAACGAAATCGACTTCAGGGCGATACGCGGCCGTCCCCTTGGCCGGGCTTCCGCCGGCTGGGTCATCTCCCTGGCGGCCGGCGTGGCTGCCGGCTTTGCTCTGACGTCCGCCGCCGAGCCGGCGGTGATTATCGGCGTCGCGCTCTGTTCCACCGCGTTGGGCACCCTGCTGCCCATCCTGCGGGACGCCGGCCAGGCGAAGACGCCGACTGGCATCGCCGTCACCGCTTTGGGGGCCGTGGGCGAGTTTGGCCCTCTGGTCGCCATCTCGCTCTTCTTCAGCGGCAGGCAGCTGGGAGCAGCATCCGCAGTGCTTCTTGGATTCGTTCTCCTGACGGCAGCAGCGATATTCCTGGCCTCGCGCTCACGGCACGTACTATTCCATTCGCACATCACCCGGACACTCCACACCAGCGGACAGTTCGCCGTACGGTCCATCATGCTCATCCTCAGCTTGCTGGTAGTCCTGAGTACGCTGCTGGGTCTTGACATGTTGTTGGGGGCTTTCGCAGCGGGGGTGCTGTGGAAAGTTGCCATCGCCCGGGCGCCGGAAGCGGAGCGGACCGTCATCGAGAGGAAAGTCGACGCGATCGCCTTCGGGTTCCTGGTCCCGGTCTTTTTTATAGACACGGGAATTGACTTCGAGCTGGCTTCCTTGACGTCGAGTCCCCTGGCCTTGGCGATGGTTCCGTTGTTCCTCGGCTTGCTCCTCCTGGTCCGTGGATTGCCCTGCGTGCTGGCAGCGCCGGTTCGCGCCACGGCGGCCGCGAAGCGCGCGATCGTTCTTTTTGGTGCCACGGGTTTGCCGGTCATCGTGGCTGTCACGGCCATTGGCAGGGATCACGATCTGATCTCCAGTGGCATCGCATCAGCGTTGGTCGGCGCAGGAATGCTCTCCGTCCTGCTGTTTCCGTTGCTGGCTCTTCGCCAGCTTCAGGGCACCTCATTGCCACGGCCGGCCCCGGAGAAAGAGAAACCCTGACCGTCGGGCTATTTGACCTCGGTGAGCGCGGAACCCTTATGGGCCGCCCGCGCTCCGGTTTTGTCCGATTCCACCACGTATTGCGGCTCGTCTTCGCTGGCGCGGTGGGTGTTGCCGTCCAACTGGAAGTCGCTGGTTTTCTTTTCAATGATTTTGCCGTGTGTCTTGCCCTGGGGAGTGTTCCACTCAACGTGGGTTCCAGCTTTCAGTGCCATGTCAGCCCTTTCGGTAGAGGTTCAGCGTCCTGTCCAAGGCGGCGCTCCCGCAGCTGCCCTGCTTGCAGCCCCGCCCCTTCCCTGCCCGTAATACTCCGCAAGCCTGGCCAACCCCTGGTCGAGGGACACCTCCGGCGACCAATCGAGGAGCCGGCGGGTTTCACGCTGGTCAAACCAGTGGGCTGTTGAAAGCTGCTCGGCAAGGAACCTGGTCATGGGAGGTTCCTCCTTACGGGCTGACCACGTCCACAGTTTCTCAACCACGGCTCCTGCCGCCCTCGCTGCGACACCCGGCACTGTCCACGACGGCGCCTGCACGCCACCCGCAGCACAGATCCCTGCCAGCAGCTCGCCGATGGGTCGCGGCTCACCGTTGCTGACCACCACGGCCCTGCCGTGAACAGCATCCATCCGGTGCAGGGCGGCAACAATCGCAGACGCAGCATTGTCCACGTAGGTAGTGTCGATGAGGGCTGCACCGGCGTCCAGGAGGGGCAAGCGGTTGCTATTGGCCCGCGCCAGGACGCGCTCCACCAGCTGCGTATCGCCGGGACCCCACACAATGTGTGGCCGCACGGCAGCAACCCGGAAGCCCGGAGAATCCGCGGCCAGGGCCAGCAGCTCCGCTTCCGCTTTGGTCCGTGAGTAGTAGCCGTGGGCGCCCTGGGGGTCAGCCGGTTCGGCACCGAGACCGGCGATCGCCTGCCCGGAGTTCGCAACCGATGGAGAAGAGACAAACACGGTGTCCCCCACTCCGGCCGCCTGCGCGGCGTCAATCAGACGCTGGGTTCCTTCGACGTTGATGGCATGGAAGTCCTCGGCACGGCCGGCGAACGAGACCTTCGCAGCCAGGTGGATGATCCCTTCCGTGCCGTCCACGGCGCGCATGACGGCGGATCCATCCGTCACAGATCCGCAAACATCCGCAGCGCCGACAACTCCGGAAGGCCGTCTCTGGAAGGTGGTCACGTCATGGCCCTGCCGGACCAGCAAGCGGGCCACTTCGCCCCCGAGCAGCCCGCTGGCACCGGTGACAAGGACCCTCATGGCGTTCCCGGACGGCCGCCGGCCAGGACGCGCGAAGCCCATCGGGCCAAGCGGGCCCTGTCGATCTTCGCGTTGTGCCGGATATCGGTCGGCTGGGCAGGTACCGCCAGGACGGCCGACACCTGGACGCCGGCATCATGCGCCGCGCGCCTGACGTGGCCGGCAAGCTGCGGCGTGGCCGGACCCGCTTTGCGGACAGGCGGGACAGTTTCGACGACGGCGGCAACAGCCTGGGTGCCGGCCGGCCCCACTCCCACGATCGCAGCCAGGCGGATGCTATCCAACCGTTCAATGGCTTGCTCAGCGCCCACCGGTGTCACCACAGCGCCGGGCGCGGTCACGACGTGGGCGAGGCGGCCTTCCACCCAAAGCCGCCCAACGGCGTCGAAATGGCCTACGTCACCGGTGCGGTGCCATCCAGCAGGATTGACGCTCACCTGCTGGGTGAGCCAAAGCCTGTCATAGGCTTCCTTGACATGCGGCGCGCTCACCAGGATTTCGCCGGTTACGCCCGGGCTTGTGACGGGAACCGACCCGGACGCCGTACCGTCCGCTTCCAAGGGGATGATCGCCAAGCGGGCACCCTGCACCGGCGTTCCGACGCACACGCCGTTCCCGGCACCGGGAACAGATCCGGCTGCCGCTTCCGCTTCTGCCGCCTGGATTTCCTCGAGGCTGATGTCCGTGACCGGGAGTGCCTCCGTCATGCCATAGGGGGTGTGCAACGACGCTCCCGGCAGGATCTTCTGCACGTCAACAAGCAATGGTTCGGGCACCGGCGCCCCGGCGGACAAGAGCAAGCTGACACGGCCCAACGCCGCACGCCCTGTTTCGTCCAAGGCGTCGCCGGTGGCCACGACATTGTGGAGGGCCGCAGGCGCGGCGAAGACCACCGTAGCGTCGATGGCAGTCACAGCATCAGCCAAGGCCCGCACCGTCAGGGTCCGGGGGGCCGTAACATCCATGTCCGGAGTGACGGAAACCGCGCCAAGCGCCGGGCCCAAGAGGGCAAACGGTGCGAACCCCGCAACGAGCCGGGACCCTTCCTTGATGCCGAACGTCCCGGCTACGGTATCCCGCATTGCCGTCAATTGGCGGTGCGTGTAGAGGACCCCTTTCGCGGGGCCGGTGGAACCGGAGGTGAAAAGCACTGCGGCCGGCGCATCGGGATCGCTTGATTCCGGTGATTGTGCTGCCGGTCTCGCGGCTCCCCGCCGCATTAGGGCGTCCAGTGAGGTTTCCACCCCGAAGGTACGACGCCGCACGGCCGGCAGGTCGCGCACGCTGATCCGCCGTCCGGGCCACCCGAGCAGCGATGCCGCGAGCAGGGCCTTGTCGATACCGACGATGAAGTCCGCGGTTGCACCCTTCACCGCCCGGCTCAGGCCTTTGGTTCCCAGACCCGCATCAGCAACCACTACCACGGCGCCGAGGCGCAAACAGGCATACAGGGTGACCGTGAGATCCACACCGGGAGGGACCATCAGGCTCACGCGACTTCCCTTACCGACGCCCATGTCCCGCAGTCCTGCCTCGAGGTCCAGGATGTTCCGGTGCAGCTGGTGCCATGTCAGCGAGCGGCTGACAGTGCCGTCCGGACCCATTTCGGCCACAGCAGTTTCTGCACTGGCCGTTCCCGTTGCCAACACGTCAACAGAATCCCAGAACGGACGGAACCGGGGCGGGCCGTTCCCCTCGGCACTTTGCTGGCCTGGGTCGGGCAGGCTTGAGTGGCTGGAAAGGGCCTGTTGGCTGGAAGGGGTCGGTGCATTCGCGCCGAGCCACTGAAAGAGTGGTGACGCAATGTCCCGGTCCTCGGCCACCAGGTGGCCGGCACCTTCAAAGCGGTGTACGTCGGAGTGCGGGAGCCGGTCGATGAGGTCCTTGAGGTACCTGTCGGAAAAGATGGGATCCCTTGGACCCCACATCATGAGCGCCGGGACCTTCAGGCCACGGAGGCCCTCCGCGATACTCTGCAGCGCCGGGAAACTGGGGTGCGCTGCATCTACCGGGATGTCGGCTACGAAGTTACCTACCCCGGACCGGCGTTGCACCCCACGATAGGGCGCCATGTAGGCCTTCCGGACATCGGCAGCCAGTGGTGGGTGCGCCAGGGAATGGGTGACACGCAAAAAGGCGTCCGATGTCGTGGTTCCCCAACGGTGCACCGCAGGGTGCAAAGCGAGGCGAAGTGCCGGCGGGATTGGCGAACCGGACGGCTGATGGACCGCGGTATTCGTCAGGACCACGCCGGCCAGCTGTTCCTGGTGCGCCAGCGCCCAGCCCAGGCTGATCACTCCACCCCAGTCGTGACCTACCGTGGTGACCGGTCCTTGGAGCTCCAAGGCATCGCTCAAGTCGCCAAGATCGTTGATCCGGTCCTGCAAGCGGCGGAAGGTGCCGGTCCGCTCGGAAAACCCCATGTCCAGTTGATCAACAGCCACTACCCGCCACGGATGGGCCGGGTTGGATCCGGCAGACAACAGAGTCCGCCACAAATAGGACCAGGTTGGGTTGCCATGAACGCACAGCAGCGTGCCAATGGGGGTCAGTCCCCGTCTGGCAAGCTGGGCACCGTTGTCCAGAATGTGCCAGCGCCGCGTGGTGCCGGGAGCATCCACTGCCGACGTTGACATGACGTCGATCGACCGGGACCATGCAGGATCCACGCCTGGCCAGCTGGTGGCTACCAAACGATCTCCACCATCCCCGCATTGAGGCCGGAACCCACACCCATGCACAAGATCCGGTCACCGGAACTCAGCGACTGGGCCTCAGCCGCGAGAGTCATGGGGAGGGAGGCAGGGCCAACGTTGCCCCAGTGCGGGAAGGTGATGGGGACTTTGTCCGGGTCGAGATCGATGGCATTGATGATGGCCTGCGTATAGGCATTGCTGACCTGATGGGTCACGTAGCGGTCCATGGCAGCCCAGTCCCAGTCGGGCATGGCCTCGTGCCAGGCATCCACCACCAGTTGAAGGCCGCCGTCAAGCAGGCCCTTCGTATCGGTGCTCATGCCGTCAATGCCGCCCACACACAATTCGTGGTGTTCGGTGCCGGCCCTCATCACTCCGCCCACCAGCCGATGCGCACCCGGGTGCTCGTTCGCGGGGCCGAGGACAGCGGCGGCGGCGCCGGATCCCAGTGTCAGTGTGGCGAATTCGCGGTTGAAATCGTCCCGGGTGGTCTCCGGCCGCTGCAGGCGCGCCAAGGTAGCTTCCTGGGTACTTTGGGCATCTTCACCATTGACGATCACGGCGTACTTAATCTGGCCGGAGTCGATCATGTTGGCCGCAAGGATCAAGCCGTTCACGAAACCCAGGCAGGCATTGGCCAGGTCAAAGTTCATGGCCGACGACGGCAGGCCCAGCTCGTGGTGGATCTTCACGGCAACAGAGGGTTCCAGGTTGCGCCTTGTCACCGAGGTGTTGATGAGCAGGCCGACTTCGGAAGCTTCGACGCCGGCCTCGGCCAAGGCTTTTGCCCCGGCATCCACTGCTGCATCGTCGAAGGACGTACCGGCTGCCCACCACCTTCGATGCGTCACTCCGGCCACGCGCTCAAGCAACCGCGGCGGAAACTTCAGCCGTTTCAGCGTGGCAGCCAACCTATGGTCGAAATCCGTCGAACTCACAATTCTGGGAGCTTCAACGCTGCTCACCGAGAGCAATGCGGTATTGCTGTGCCGGAAGGTTGCATTCCCTGCCAAGTCGAGCCCCTGTTCGTTTCCGTCTTGCATTCTTGCGGTGACTGTACCCATCGATGCAAGCCCAAGACATTAACTATGCAGGTGAAAACCCCGTCGCGCATATTTGGCACCCGTTTTCATGCGTGACGATCCCCACGGCGCCCCTTCCACGAGGACTTTCTGCTGGCATAGTGTGGGCAGACGCCCAGGGAGGAGAAGCCATGTTGATCTGCGCAGCGTGCGCTGTCGAACGCGAGGAACCCGTACCCGATCTGTGTCCGATCTGCACCGACGAACGGCAATACGTGCCCGAAGCCGGACAGCAGTGGCTTTCCCTGGAGGGGCTGGCCGCTGCCGGCCAGCAAGCAGTCTTGGAAGATAACGAACCAGGACTAATGGGAATCAGAACGCAACCGAAAGTCGGTATCGGCCAGACGGCCCAACTCGTCGTGACTCCCGCCGGTTCGCTGTTGTGGGATCCACCCGGATACCTGGACGACCACGCGGTGAACTTGGTCCTTGGACGCGGGCCGGTCCTGGCCGTCGCGGCCAGCCATCCGCATATGTACGGAGTACAGGTGGAATGGTCACAACGGCTGGGCGGAATTCCGGTTCTGGTGCCAGAAGCGGATAGGGAGTGGCTGGGACGCCAGGATCCCGCGGTCTCCTTCTGGTCCGGAACGTTCGACATTGCCGACGGGCTGACACTCCACCAAACCGGAGGCCATTTCCGCGGCAGCGCCGTGGTGCACTGGGCAGCCGGGGCCGAAGGTCGAGGAGTCCTGCTGACCGGCGACAGTGTCTTTCCCAATCCGGACCGCCGATCCGTTTCCTTCATGCGGAGCTACCCCAACCACTTGCCGCTGTCAGGTTCTGTGGCGTTGCGGATCGCCGCCCAGCTGGACGAACTGACCTTTGACCGGATCTACGGCAACGTCAACAACGTCATCCGGTCCGACGCAAAAACTGTTCTTCGGAACTCCGCCGCGCGGCATGCCGCGTGGGCGCGGGGCGACTTTGACCACCTGAGCTGACAACGCAGTTGCACCAAAGCATTGCACGAATGATGTGTCGCATGTCATACTTTTTTCGATGCGCATCGACGATACGTATCGACAACACCATTTTTGTTCACTGGACATCACCGTTCAACAGAGCTTGAGGAGGCCTGGCAATGCCCACCAGCAAGGACGTTGCCCAGGCCGCCGGTGTTGCACAGAGTACCGTTTCGTACGTCCTGAGCGGCAAGCGCCCCATATCCGAAAAGACCCGGAAAAAAGTCGAAGCTGCCATCGAAGAGCTGACGTACCAGCCGAACGCCGGGGCACGCGCCTTGGCCGGGCGCAGGACGCGCGTGATCGGCTTGGTCATCCCCTTCATTCCAGAGCTGGAAATGGCTTCCCTCATGGAATTCGTTTCCGTGATTGCCTCAACAGCAAGGCAGTTCGATCACGACATCCTGCTGGTCACCGAGGACGAAGGCGCTGCAGGACTCCGCAGGGTGGTGGGCCAGCAGATCTGTGACGGCTTGATCCTGATGCAGGTGGAGGACGAGGACGAACGGCTTCCCGTAGCGAGGACACTCAATGTCCCCGTGCTGCTCATCGGCATCCCCCGGGATCCCTCCGGACTGGTCTGCATCGATGCGGATTTCGAGATGGCAGGCAGCCAATGCGTCCGTGACCTGGCAGCCGCAGGACACTCAGTCATCTCGATGATCGAATGGCAGCCGGCGGTCGTCAACCGCCACGTGAATTACGTTGACCGGTTCATGCGCGGAGTTGACCGAGCAGCCGAATCCGTGGGGGTGTCCGTACAGCACTTCCCGGGAGGGGCTGACGTGGCAACCATCACGGATTCCGTGGACAAAGCGCTAGCTGCCACGGAGGGTGTGCCGGCCTTCATTGCGCCTGACCGCACCATCCAGGACATCCTCCGCCGCGCACTGGCAGCGCGTGGCCTAACGCCCGGCAAGGACGTTTCCATCATCGGCAGCGCTTCTCCCACCCTTGCCGAACTGCAGCCCGTGCCACTTTCAACCATCGATCTGCGCCCGAAGGAAGTATCCCGGCGCGCTGTACAAATTATTTGCGAACTCCTCGAAACCGGAACTCCGGGACCACACGAATCCCTGGAACTGGTACCCACGGTGGTTACGCACCGTGGCAGCACGCTCCGTCCACCCCACGGCAGCTAGCATTTCCCCGCATTAACCCTGCCCCATTCCAGTATCAACAACTTTATCGATACGCATCGATGATGCCGCAACTACCTTGATCACCCGAAGAAAAAGGAACAGACAATGAAGTCAGCACATTGGAAAACCCGCCCCACCGCCCTGGCCGTCGCTGCCTTGGTCGGATTGCCGCTTGCCCTCTCCGGCTGCGGTTCCTCCTCCCCAGCATCATCCTCGGAAGCCGTCACCGAGGTCTCGGTCATGGACTACTACAACAACGAACCGGACAAGTCATTCATCGGCGACGCCCTCACTGCTTGTGGTACCAAAGCAGGGGTCACCATCAAGCGTGAGACCGTCCCCGGCAAATCACTCATATCCAAAGTGCTCCAGCAGTCGTCGTCCAAGACCCTGCCGGATGTACTGATGCTGGATAACCCTGATTTGCAGCAGATAGCCGCGACGGGTGCCCTGACTCCCTTGGCGGACTTCAAGATCGGTACCGACAACTTTGCCGAAGGCGTCCTGAGTGCCGGAACGTACAAGGACAAGGTCTACGGACTGGCTCCCACAGTGAACACGATCGCCCTGTTCTACAACAAGGACATTCTGGACAAGGCCGGCGTTACGCCTCCCACCACCTGGGACGAACTCAAGGCCGCCGCGGCGAAACTCACCGCGGGAGACCAGTACGGGCTGGCCTTCAACGCCAACCCCACCTACGAGGGCACCTGGCAGTTCCTTCCGGTCATGTGGTCCAACGGCGGCGACGAGAAGAAGATCGACACCAAGGAGACGGAGCAGGCGCTCCAGCTGTGGACCGACCTGGTCAAGAGCGGCTCAGTATCGTCATCGGCACTGAACTGGACCCAGGCGGATGTGAAGGACCAGTTCATGGCAGGAAAGGCGGCCATGATGGTCAACGGTCCGTGGCAGATCCCGGCCCTGGACAAGCAGCCAACCCTGCAATACGGCGTCGTGAAGATCCCCGTCCGTGAAGTCGGGCAGACCGCGGTTGCCCCTCTCGGCGGTGAAGTATGGACCGTGCCCCAGACAGGAAACAAAGCCCGCCAGGCCAAGGCTGCCGAAGTGGTTGCCTGCCTGAACAGCGACGAGAACCAGTTGGCAATGGCCAAGGTCCGTAACACGATTCCGTCCAAGACCACCTTGGCCGACAAGTTCGCCAGCGAAAATCCCAAGCTCGCAACGTTTACTGAACTGATCAAGACAGCCCGCGCACGAACCGGAGAACTCGGCGAAGAATGGCCGGCTCAAGCCACCAAGATCTACACCGCCATCCAAACCGCACTGACCGGCAATGCCTCCCCCGCTGATGCCCTCAAGCAAGCCCAGGGCCAGTAAGCAGCCGGCCATGTCATTGACAACGAATGTATCTGAAGCAACGGGACTCCCCCCGGGGAGCCCGCCCAAGGAGCACTCTCGGGTGACCCCACGGGGTCCGCGGCGGTTTGGCCGCCAACGCAAGGAACGTTTTTTCCAGTGGCTGTTCCTCGTACCGGCCGTCATCTACATGGCACTGTTCTTCGGCTACCCCGTGGTCAAGAACGTCGTCATGAGTTTCCAGGACTACACCACGGCCACGTTCTTCACGGGTGAAGCCCCGTGGGTGGGGTTCGCCAACTATGTGACGGTACTGTCGTCGTCGTTATTCTCCACGTCGTTGCTGAATACCGCGCTGTTCACCATCGGCTCCATCCTTGGGCAGTTCGTGATCGGGCTCGCATTGGCGATCTTCTTCCAGCGCAAGTTTCCGCTCAACGGCATCCTGAGGTCCCTGCTTCTTCTCCCTTGGCTGCTGCCGCTGATTGTCTCCAGCGCCGTGTGGCGTTGGATCCTGGACAAAGACAGCGGAGCACTGAACCGCTTCCTGGGAGACATCGGCATCATTGATACCGGCGTTCCATGGCTGACCAGTACGTCACTGGCCCTGGTTGCCGTGGTGGGTGTGAATATCTGGATCGGTATCCCGTTCAACCTGACCATTCTTTACGGGGGTCTTCAGGAGATCCCGGATGAGCTCTACGAGGCCGGATCCCTTGATGGTGCCACCGGATGGAAATCGTTCCGGCACATCACCTGGCCCATGCTCCGCCCGGTGGTCAGCGTGGTCTTGGTACTGGGGGTCGTGTACACACTCAAGGTGCTGGACATCATCCTGGGCCTGACCAACGGGGGCCCGGCCAACTCCACCCAAACCATCGCCACGCAGTCCTACGATCTGTCGTTCCACGAGTTCAAGTTCGGTGAAGGTGCGGCTTTGGGCAACGTGCTGGTAATCATTTCCCTGGTCTTCGCGGTCTTGTACCTGCGGGCCAGCCGACGCGCCGTGGACGAGTGAGGACCCCATGACAACCGCACTGCATGCACCCATACGCCGCAAGGCAGCAAGCACCCCGGGCCGCAGGAACTGGGGCTACACGGCGCTGGCCCTGTTCTTCCTGGCCATCATGCTCTTCCCCGTGTACTGGATGGTCAACGCTTCGCTCCAGCCCAACGGCACCACCCTGGAGACCTCCTGGATCCCGTTGAAACCCGATTTCACCGGCTACGCCACGGCCATCAGCGAACAGGCAGGGAACCTCGGGACGAGCCTGGTCATCTCGCTGGGCAGCGTGGCATTAAGCCTTGCCATCGCGGCCCCGGCCGCGTACGCCTTGGCCTATTTCAAGGTCCGCGGCGCCGGAATAGTCCTTTTCGCGATCCTGATCAGCCAGATGATTCCGGGGATCGTGGTGGCCAACGCCCTGTACACCGCGTACAACGACCTCGGTTTGCTCAACTCCATCCCCGGCCTGATACTCGCGGATTCGGCGCACGGCATTCCCTTCGCGATCCTCATTATCCGCGCCTTCATGAACGGCATGCCGTCCTCGGTGATCGAAGCGGCACGGGTGGACGGCGCCGGACATCTCCGGGCGTTCTGGTCGATCGTCCTTCCGCTGAGCCGAAACTCGCTGATTACCGCGGGCCTGTTCACGTTCCTGTTCGCGTGGAGCGATTTCCTGTTCGCCCTCACCCTGACCACCACGGAGGCCGTCCGGCCGGTCACGTTGGGCATCTTCCAGTACATCGGCGCGTATGTGAACGACTGGAGTTCGGTCATGGCGACGGCGGTACTCGCCTCCATCCCGGCCATCGTCCTTTTGGTCGCGGCCCAGAAATACATCGCCGCGGGGACCACCGGCGGCGCGGTCAAGTAGACCGCCCCTCATCACTAACAAGGAGCATCACCATGTCTGACATCAAGCCCATCCGCGTCACCGTGTGGAGCGAGAACCGGCACGAGAAGCGCGACGAACTGGTCGCGAAGCTCTACCCCGAGGGAATGCACGGCGCCATCAAGGCAGGTATCGAGGAGAACCTGGGCTCCGACGTCGAGGTCCGGACAGCGACGCTGGACGAAGCGGAACACGGCCTCACCGAAGAAGTGTTGGCCTCCACCGATGTCCTCACCTGGTGGGGCCATATGTCCCATGCAGACGTCGACGACGACATCGTCGAACGCGTTCACCGGCACGTCCTGGCCGGCATGGGGCTGATCGTGCTGCACTCGGGCCACTGGTCCAAGATCTTCACCAAGCTCATGGGGACTTCCTGCACACTGCGGTGGCGCTCCGAGCAGGACCGTGAACTCGTGTGGACCGTCGACCCCACCCACCCCATCGCCAAGGGAATTCCGCACCCCATCGAGATACCCCAGCAGGAAATGTATGGCGAGTTCTTCGACATCCCCACGCCCGAAGAACTCGTGTTCATCAGCTCGTTCAGCGGCGGCGAAGTATTCCGTTCCGGGTGCACGTTCCGTCGGGGCCACGGCAAGATCTTCTTCTTCAGCCCCGGTGACCAGGACTACCCCGTCTACCACCACAAGGACATCCGAAAGGTAATCGCCAACGCCGTCGAATGGGCCGTCACCGATCGCCCGGAACGCGCCGTCCCGGAACTGCTCCGCTACGACACCAACGACTTCTTCAACGGCAAGAGCTACCAGGGAGCCAACGCGTGAACACCCCCTTTGCCACCATCCCAGACGACGGGAACCGCCTTCGCGTCATCGTTGTCGGCGCCGGAGGGATGGGCCAGGCATGGCTCCGTACCGTGGAGGAATCGCCACTGGTGGAGCTCGTCGGCATCGTTGACCTGGACCTTGAAGCCGCGCGTGCGGCTGCCGCGTCCTTGGGCCGTCCCGACCTCCCGGTCGGTGCACGCACCGCGCAGTTGGCGTCCGACGTCGGCGCCCAGGCAGTCATCAACGTCACCGTCCCGGCGGCCCATCACCCGGTCACCACCGAAGCGCTGGCTGCCGGACTGCCGGTCCTCGGCGAAAAGCCCGTGGCGTCCACCGTGGCGCAGGGTCTTTCCCTGGCAGCGGCCGCGGAACTGCATGGCCAGTTGTTCATGGTCAGCCAGTCACGCCGCTACAACAAGCACCTGTTTGAGGCCAAGCATCTGTCATCGTCCGTGGGGCCGGTCGGCATCGTCTCAGCCGAGTTCTTCAAGGCACCGCACTTCGGCGGGTTCCGTGACGCGATGGACCATCCGCTCCTGCTCGACATGGCCATACACCAATTCGACATGGCCCGCTTCCTCCTCGACGCCGATCCCGTCTCGGTGTTCTGCGAGGAATACAACCCTTCCTGGAGCTGGTATCGCGGCGACGCCGGGGCCACCGCCATCTTCGAAATGAGCGGCGGCGAGCGTTTCGTGTTCACCGGCAGCTGGTGCAGCCCGGGACAGGAAACGTCCTGGAACGCCTCGTGGCGCATCAGCGGCGAACACGGAACTGTGCTCTGGGACGGTGACACGCAACCAACTTCCTCGCTTCCCGGCACCTTCGAACCGCAACAGGATCCGGGACAGGAAATCGCTGGCTCATTGCGCGACTTCGTCTCTGCTGTCCGCACTGGAAGCAACCCCATGGGACGCGTCCACCGGAACATCATGAGCCTGGCCATGGTCGAAGCAGCCATCCTCAGCGCTTCTTCGGGTGCCCGCATCTCCGTGGATGAACTGCTGGAAGACTCCTACCAACAGGCGCTCCGCGCCGAACTGAATCCCGACGTCCGGGGGGTCCTGCAATCGTGGCCCTCGGTACGCAACGTGTTGACGGGTCAAAGCGTCAGGCTGTAGGCGGTCGACGCACGACGGCGGCAGGTCGCCGTCGTGCGTCGACGGCGGCTCGCCAGATGCGTTGACGGCAGCTCGACAGGGCGACCGGAACCCGTCAGAGGTACTCGCCGGCCCGCTCGCGGGCGATCTCAAGAAGCGTGGTGTGGAATGCCACTTCCGCCGGCGCGTACACCTTGTCCTGACGTTGGGCCAGCAGTACGCGTCGCAGGGGCGCGCCGGCGCCAAGGCCCAGTACCCTGACGTCGGGATGCTGCAGCGCCACAGCTGTCTTGGGCACCATGGCTACGCCCATTCCGACGCTCACCATGGCTTGGGCTTCCTGGTAGTCATTGGCCAGGAAACCAATGGTGGGTTCAAAGCCGGCGTCGTGTGCGGACCGCTGGAGAACCTCCACTACGGGGTGGGCATCAGCGCGGACAATCCACGACTCTTTCCTGAGTTCGCCCATGGTTACTTCGTCACGGTCGGCCAACGGATGTCCTTTGGCGACGAGGATGACGGTGCTCTCCTGGAAAACCTCAGTGGTCCTGATGGAGTCGTCTTCAAAGGGGTTCCAAGGATAGTCCCAGAGCAGGCAGAGGCCTGTTACTCCGGACTCGAGGTCCGATACCAACTCATCGAACCGGGCACTTCGAACCGACAGGCTGATGGCCGGGTACCTCTTCTTGAAGGCGCGGATCACCACAGGGAGGAAAGATCCCGCGAGCGTGGGAAAGGTACCAATCGTCAGGGACCCCCGCCGCAGACCCGCGATCTGGTCCAGGTCCGACTGTGCTGCCCGGATCTGCCCGACGATCTTCCGCGCATGGCCTGCCAGTACTTGGCCGGCTTCGGTGGGAACCACACCACGGGAGCGTCGGTTCAGCAGCGGCTGCCCCACCTCTTGCTCGAGCTTGCGCAATTGCTGCGATACTGCCGACGGGGTGTACATCATGGTGTCTGCCGCGGCAGTGATGGATCCCTGCTCGACAACCTCCACGAGCAAGGCGAGCCTGCGGAGATCATATAAATCACGGGCTTCATCGTTAAGCATTTCTGCACCCTTCTGAATTATTGGTTCATTCTATACACGCCCCTGCCTCGGCGCGCGGCAGGAAGCCCGATCAACTGTCCCATCTCCGATGAAGATCATCGATTCAGCCATGCTCCGTCAGTGAATGAAGCGATGCTACATACTCCTTCAGATATTGCACATTGTCTTCATGTGTGATCCGGCTCATGCTGATTGAAGAGCCCGCCGGGTAACGGCAGAAGGAGTGCAGGACAGATGAAGATAGAAGCGGAATGGATGCGTGGAGGCACCAGCAAGTGCTGGGTCTTCGAGACCGAAACCCTGAACGAAACGAGCATCGACCTTGACGAATTGCTTCCACGCCTTTTTGGAAGCCCCGATTCACGGCAAATCGACGGGGTAGGCGGCGCTACCTCCACCACCAGCAAGGCGATGATCCTTCGCCGCCCTTCAGACCCCTCCGTTGACGTGGAATTCACTTTCGCCCAGGTAGGGATCGAAGAAGCCACCGTGGACTGGGGCAGCAACTGCGGAAACTGCTCAGCAGTAGTGGGTCTCTATGCCATCGAAAAGGGCTGGGTCACCCCAAAGGGAGACACCACTCGAATTGTCACCCGCAATACCAACACCGGGCAGCTCATCATCCAACAGGTGGCCACTCCCTCCGGAGCCTTACCCATCGTTCCGGACGCGCACATGCCAGGCGTTGCCTTTCCCGGTTTCAAAGTGGGCCTCGGCTTCCAGGACCCGGCAGGCAAGACCACCGGAGAGCTGCTACCCACGGGGACGGCAAGCGAAACGGTCCTTGCCGGCGGGAAATCCTGGACAGTATCGATGGTGGATGCCGGCGCCCCGGTCGTCATCGTCCGTGCCGAAGACCTCGGACTCGACATATCCCGCTACGACACGTGGACGGAACACGTGGAGCAGCATCTGGAAACACTGGACGCCATTCGCCGCCAGGCAGCAGTGCGCATGGGGATGGCAGCGACTCCTGCGCAAGCAGCCCGCGCCGTACCCAAATTGGCAATCGTCGGCGCTCCCGGCGATTCAGGTCCGGACTGCGACGTCAACGTCATGATGCTCTCCATGGGCAAGCCGCATCCAGCCTTGGCCATCACCGGCAGCATCGCCCTGACGCTCGCCGCACGCACACCCGGAACAGTACTCAACGCCATCACCGGCAACGCAGTCCATCCAACGCTGAAGCTCCGCACACCTGCCGGTGTCATCGAAACCTGGAGCGAGGAGCACCAAGGCTCCATCCTGGTAGGCGTTGACCGGACAGCCCGCACCATCGCCACCAGCATCATCCACCTCCCGGAGACTCTCGGCAACGCCGTCGAAGCCTCACTGGAAACAGCCACTCGATGAGGAGAGAACACCATGGCTAAGACTATTTACCAACCAGCTCCCGACGCCGAGAGCGATATCAAGGACGAGAGTTCCAAGCGTCCCACTACGCGCCGCCGTATCCTGCTGGTAACGGTTGCCGCTTCCGTCATCCTGGGTCTGGTCGCCATCCTGTTCGGGGGTGCCCTGTTCAACCCGGCGGCCACCCCTGAATCGGAGCCGACCATGACCGCCACGCAGATCATCCCGCTGGTCATACTCGTGGTGATGTTCGTCGTCGCCACGAAGTGGCCTTTGAACATCGGAGTGATGGGGCTGGTAGCCTCCTTCGGCGTCGGCTACTTCATGCTTGGCATGAGCGACAAGGAAATCCTTGCTGACTTCCCCGCCAACATCGTCATCACCATCATTGGCGTGACGTACTTCTTCAGCATGGCCCAGCGCAACGGCACCGTTGACATCATCGTCCAGACCTGCGTCCGGCTGGTCCGGGGCAAAACCCTGCTGCTGCCCTGGGTGTTCTTCCTTCTGGCCGCAGCCCTGACGTCACTGGGCACCTTCTCCCCCGCCGCCGTCGCCCTGCTGGCCCCCGCAGCGATCGGACTGGCCTACGAATCACGCATCCACCCCGTCCTGATGGGCGCCTTCATCATCAACGGCGCCCACGCGGGTGGATTCTCCCCGCTGTCCGTGGCCGGCGTCCTGGTTCACGACATCGCAGTGAAGAACGGCTTCCCCATCTCGCAGGGTGCGCTCTTCGGGGCAAGCTTCGCGCTCAACCTCATCCTCTCCATCCTCACCGTGGTTCTGTTCGCCCTGCTCGGAAAGCTCCGCGACGGCGCGGCCGGCCAGCACGCCGACCTCGACACGACGCGCACTGCACGCCCCCACGGCCAGCAGCTCCTCACGCTTGCACTGATTGCCGCCATGCTCGTCTGCGCCTTGGGCTTCCACATGCCCATCGGCTTCGTGGCGCTTTCCGCCGGACTTCTGCTGGCCCTGGTCAACATCAAGGAACACCGGACCTTCATCGGCGGGGTCTCCTGGTCGACCGTTCTTCTGGTCGCAGGCATGATCACCTACGTCTCACTGCTCCAGCACGTGGGTGTCATTGACACCCTCGCCGAACAAGCGCTCGCGCTCGGGGCACCGCTGCTCATCGCACTGGTCCTCTGCTACGTGATCGGCGTCGGCTCAGCTTTCGCCTCTTCCACCGCCCTCCTCACGGCTTTCATTCCTTTGGCCGGACCGCTGCTGGCAACAAGCTCGCTCAGCGCCTCCGGGACGGTGGCAGCCCTTGCCATTGCGGCAACCGTGGTGGACGTGTCCCCCTTCTCCACTGACGGAGCACTGGTTGTGGCCAACGCCCGTGAAGACGACCGCCAGCGCGTCTACAAGCAGCTCATGGCCTACGCGGGCGGCGTGGTCCTCGTCGCCCCGGCCCTGGCCTGGGCACTGCTGGTACCGACCGGAATCATGTAGGGGACTCCGGCGGCACCGAGCCTCCAAGACCCGCCGAAACCAACACTCCCGGCGGGCGTTCGGAATCACATCCTGCACACCATCGCAACAGGTAGCCCGAAGGACGGGCGCAGGACTGGATGCCAACGCACCTTTGGCAGGGCCACCAAACGGTGGCCCTGCCAAAGGCATGTCCAACCCCGCTCAGCTCTCCCTGGCCTTCCTTGTGGCCGCATCATTGGCCTTCTGCAGCGCCTGCACGAGTTCGTCCTTGGACATCTTCGAACGGCCACTGATCCCAAGCTGTTGCGCCAGTTGGTATAGGTGGCCCTTGGAAGCATTGGCATCAACTCCCCCTGCCGTTGGCATGGGCGAATCGACGCCCCCTTCGGCATGGGCGTCCGAAGGACCTCGCTCTTCTTTGGGCTCCCAGTGGTCCCCCACCTTCTCGTAACTGTGTTTCAAGGCGGCAAATGCGGTCCGGGCTGCCCGGCTGGAATCATTGCCATAGGACTCCATTGCCGAATCGTAGGTCTTGGCGAACGTATCCTGGGCCTTTTGCTCCGAACGCTGCAGCGTCGATGGCAGTTCGTTCTTGAGGGCGTGATGGGTCTTCCCGGTCTTGGGCATGCCGCCTCCAGCTGTCGGGCCCGGGCGCACCGGGCCATTTCGATAAGCCAAGCATGCTTGGTACTTCTCGACAAGCGGCCACGGATGGCCTCTGCGCATCCCGGTGCTGCCTGTCCTGGCTGTCCTGTTCTCCGTCAGTTGATAATCTCGCCGCGATCGTCGGCAAGGATTGCTGCCAAGCGGTCCTTCCAGGCTTGCAGGGCCTCCGGCGCGAGCCGCGTCCAGTCCGTGACCTCACCGACCACCCTCAGCGGTGCAGTGCTCCGATAGGACCTGGTGGGATTTCCCGGAAATTTCTTGTCCGTGACGTTTGGATCGTCCTCGAACGTCCCGGTCGGCTCCACCTCGTACACCCGCGGCTCACCCTCACCGGCCGCGAGTTCCGCAGCGAGACCTGCCCCGTCCCGCAGCGCCGTGAAATAGATATGGTTCATCACTACTTCGGGACGGTAGTTCGACCTGAAGCCCGCCCGCAGCAGGTCTCCTGTGCGGAGCCTGGCTTTAGTGCCGTGAAAAAAGGGGCCAGTATCCGGAAGCTCGTTCACAGCTACAGCTTATTGGGTGGCCGGAAGGGGCGAAAAGCGCGCTTCTTTGGTCGTTTCGTCATGCCGGACGAGCGTTTTGTACCTAGGGAACTGACACTCCCGGGTTAGAGGCTTGAGGAACAGCATTACCGCCCTATCAAGGAGATCACTGTGACGACGTACAACCTGGCCCTGATTGGTTTCGGAGGCGTGAACCGCGCCTTGGCCGAGCTGATCCGCGATGAACCCGGACGATTCGCTTCCCTCGGCTTCGAGCTCCGCATCGTAGCGATCACCGACCTGGCTTTTGGTTCGCTTGTCCAAGGTGAGGGCATCGATCTGGCCTCGGTTCTGGCCATGCCGCGAGGCTCGACCTTCGAGGGTCTCCCCGGCGGCAGCCCGGACCCGCGAAACGAGGACGTCATCAAGAACAGCCCGGCCGACATCGTCGTCGAAGCAACTTTCACCAGTCCCGTTGACGGGGAACCCGCCGTTTCGCATGTGAAGTGGGCCCTTGAGTCGGGCAAGCATGTGGTGACCACCAACAAGGGTCCCGTGGCCTTGCACGGCCAGGAACTTCGCACACTAGCAGCCGAGAACGGCGTCCGCTTCGAGTACGAAGGCGCTGTCATGAGCGGAACACCCGTCATCCGTCTGGCGCACAAGATGCTCGGAGGTCTGGAACTGAACGCGGTTCAGGGGATCCTGAACGGGACCAGCAACTACGTGCTTGGCCGCATGGAAGCCGGATTGGGCCTGGATGAAGCCATCTCCGAAGCCCAGGCTCTCGGTTATGCCGAGGCTGATCCGACCGCCGACATTGGAGGCTCCGATGTCCGGTTGAAGGTCGCGATCCTGGCCAACGAATTGCTGGGTGCAAGCATCCGCCCCGGCGATGTGGACACCACCGGAATCCAGGACATCACCAGCGACGACGTTACCCAGGCCTTGGCGGGCGGCTCCCGGTGGAAGCTGATCGGCGAGGCACGCCGTGAAGAAGATGGCCGCATCGTCGCTACCGTCCAGCCCGTAGCCCTCCCGGCGGATCACCCGTTGGCTGGCATTTCCGGTGCCACCAATGCAGTGTCCTTCACCACCGACCTGCTCGGTGCAGTTACCGTGTCCGGCCCGGGCGCTGGTCGCGTCGAAACCGCCTACGCCCTCATTTCCGACATCATCGCCGTCGACGAATTCGCCAAAGGAGCCGTCCGTGCCTGAGACAGCCATTGCCGAGTCTCCCGTGAAAGCCGTCGCCGAGCACTTGGTGGTGCGTAACAAGTTCGACGGCGGCCCCCTGGCCACCCTGCCCCAGTGCACTGAGGCGGAGGTACGTGTCGAGCTCATCCGTGCCGCGGCCTCCGCTCCGGCAGCGGCGGCCATGCCACGCCACGAGCGTGGCAGGATTCTGGATTCCGCTGCGGAACTGTTGCAGCAGCGGTCGCAAGAGGTCGCGGAGCTGATTGTCGCCGAGGCAGGAAAAACCATCAAGCAGGCCCGCAAGGAAGTCTCCCGCGCGGTGAACACGCTCAAGCTTTCAGCGGCGGAAACCCGACGGAACGTCGGCGAAGTCGTCCCGTTCGATTCCTTCGCAGGTTCGGAGAACCGACAAGGCTGGTTCACCCGTGAACCACTTGGGCTCATCGCGGCGATTACGCCCTACAACGATGCGTTGAACCTGGTGGCCCACAAGCTCGGCCCTGCTATCGCCGGCGGCAACACGGTCATCCTCAAGCCCTCCCAGTTGACACCCTTGACCGCCATTCTCCTGGTGGACCTGTTGCGTGAGGCCGGTCTTCCCTCAGACTTCGTCACCGTTGTCCTCGGTGACCGGACAGTCGCGCAAACCATCATCTCCTCCAAGTTGGTCCGCATGGTCTCGTTCACCGGAGGATTCGCCACGGGCCGGGCCATCGCCGCGAACGCCGGAATCAAGCGCCTTTCCATGGAACTTGGTGGTAATGCCCCCGTCATCGTCTTCGACGACGCCGACATCCCAGCAGCCGTCGAGGCCAGTGTGTCCGGTTCGTTCTGGGCAGCCGGTCAGAACTGCATCGGCGCGCAGCGGATCCTTGTCCAACGCCCAGTGTTCGAGACCTTCCTGGAGGCCTTTGTCACCCAAACCGCCGCGCTGAAAACCGGCGACCCCCGCAACGAACACACCGATGTCGGACCGATGATCAGCCACGACTCCGCCGCCGAAGCGAAACGGAAGATCGATGAGGCCGTAGCGGCCGGGGCGAAACTGCTGACCGGGGGGACCCTTAACGGGCCGGTCCTCACCCCTGCCGTGCTCACCGGGGTGCCCCGGACCTGCGAGGCCTGGAGCGGGGAACTGTTCGCACCGGTCGTCCTTATTGAACCGTTCGACACCGCTGAGGAAGCCATCGAACTGGCCAACGACAGCGAGTACGCGCTGCAGGCCGGTGTGTTCACCAAGGACCTCAACCGGGCCTTGCAGACCGCCAAAGCCATCGACGCCGGCGGTGTCATGATCAACGATTCCTCCGACTACCGACACGATGCCATGCCGTTCGGCGGCTCGAAGTACGGCAGCATGGGCCGCGAAGGGGTCCACTTCGCCTACGAGGAAATGACCCAACCCAAAGTCATTGCGATCGCCTCATGAGCACCAGCACCGGACATGAAACCAGGATCAGGATCGAACGGGACAGCCTGGGCTCCTTGGCCGTTCCTACATCCGCCCTCTGGGGCATCCACACCGAACGGGCGATCCTCAATTTCCCCATCAGCGGCATCCAGCTCGGAACCCACCGTCACCTCGTCCGCGCCCTCGCGGTTGTGAAGAAGGCCGCGGCCCTGACCAACACCGAGCTGGGCCTGATCCCGGACGATATTGGCCTGGCGATCGCCTCGGCCTGCGACACAGTAGCCTCCGGCGAGGTCGACGATGCGTTCCCCGTGGACGTCATCCAGGGCGGGGCAGGAACCTCGACGAACATGAACGCCAACGAGGTCATCACCAACTTGGCCCTGGAGTCCCTGGGTCACCCCCGGGGGTCCTACGAAGTGATCGACCCGATCGGGCACGTCAACAAATGCCAGTCCACCAACGACGTCTACCCGACAGCCGTGCGCTTGGCCCTCGTGTTCGCACTCGAAGACCTGCTGAAACAACTGGCCCTGTTGTCCGAATCGTTCGCCGAACGCGGCCACGTGTTCGCGGACATCCCCAAAATCGGACGCACGCAATTGCAGGACGCCGTGCCCATGACGCTCGGGCAGGAATTCACTGCCTTCGCCGTCACGCTCGAGGAAGACCAGCGCCGCCTTCGCGAAGCAGCCGCCCTGCTGCGCGAATGCAGCCTGGGCGCCACAGCGATCGGCACCGGCATCACCGCGGACCCGCGGTATGTGGAGCGGGTCATCGACAAGCTTTCTGCGGTCAGCGGGGTCCAGTTGACCCGTGCCCACGATTTTGTTGAAGCAACTTGGGATACCGGGGCGTTCATGACGTTCTCCGGGGCACTCAAACGCACTGCCATCAAGCTCTCCAAAATCTGCAGTGACCTGCGCCTGCTATCCAGCGGACCCCAGACAGGGCTCGCAGAGATCCGGCTGCCCCCGCGGCAAGCGGGCTCCTCGATCATGCCTGGAAAGGTCAACCCGGTCATCCCCGAGGTCATCAACCAGATTGCGTTCTTAGTCGCTGGCGCCGATGTCACTGTCACCATGGCAGCTGACAACGGACAGCTTCAGCTGAACGCGTTCGAGCCGGTCATCGCCCACGCCTTGCTGCAGTCACTGAGTTGGCTGACCAACGGCTGCGACGTCCTGCGCGAGCTATGCGTCTCCGGCGTCGAAGCCAACGAAGCACTGCTTCGGTCCAGGGCACGCGCGTCCACGGCCCAGGCCACGGCACTGCTGCCCGTCCTGGGGTACGCGGTGGCAGCCGGGGTCGCCCACAGGGCACTCGTCTCAGGACAGAGTGTCTTCGACATCGCTGTCAGTGAGGGCCTGCTCCAGCCCGAGCAGGCGGAAAGATTGATGGCCGCCGATTCCTGCAGGGATGCGATCAGCGTGGTGACTGCCTGTCAATGACCGTCGAGAGTGACAACGCGGTAGTGATGTCACGGACTCCGGGGAACTCAGAAACCTGCCTCCAGATCTCCTGGATCCTTGCAGCGTCCGGAGCCTCGACCCGGACGATGAGATCGAGTTCGCCGCTTACCACATCACAGGTAGCGATTTCGGGAATGGCCCGCAGGCCGGCGATGACATCACTGCCGCGCATGCGGTCATGCCGTTGGATCATCAACACGGCATTCACGGTCCGGGTGGCCTCAGCTGCAGACTCCCTGATGGTGTAGCCCTTGATGAAGCCATCACGCTCCATCCGCTCGATCCGCTGCCGCACGGCATTGCGGGACAGGAGTACCTTCTCGCCCAGCTGCGCCAGGCTGATGCGGGCGTTGCGCCGAAGCTCCGCCAGAATCTGGGCATCTATGCCATCACGTGGGCTTCCGGGCACGGGTACTCCTGACTCAGGGTTTTGCATGTCGCTGGCCGGATCCCCACGTGCGTTGGCGACGAGGGCGGCGCACAACAACATATCCCATCCGGGCAGGCCCGCCGTGCCACCCTTCCTGATACCACCGGATAGAACGCAACGCTGTCAGTGGTGCAGTTGCATGCGTTGGAGGACAGTGGCAGAAATTTCCTCCACGGACATGGAAGCGGAGTTCACATAGGGAATGTTGTTGGCCCGGTACATGTCTTCGGCGTTGCGCAACTCGAAGGTGCATTGGTTCAGCGATGCGTAGCTGCTGCCCGGCCGGCGTTCCTGACGGATCTGGCTCAGCCGGACGGGTTGCGACGTCAGTCCAAAGCACTTGCTTGCGAAAGGCAGCAGGGGCGCAGGTAGTGACATGTTGTCGAAATCTTCCTCGACCAAGGGGAAGTTCGCGGCAAGGATGCCGTGCTGCAGGGCCAGATACATGGTGGTCGGAGTCTTACCGCAACGGGAAGGAGCGATAAGAATCAGCTCGGCGCGTTCGAGCGCCCGAAGTGATTGGCCGTCGTCGTGTTCGATGGCATATTCGACGGCGGCCATGCGGGACTGATAGCGGACGGCATCCCCCACGCCGTGGGCCTGGCCCGGTTTTCCGTTGGCCGTTGCGCCGAGGGTCTGTTCAAGTTTCCCGATGTGCGCACCGAACAGGTCGAAAAACTGCCCGCGGCTTTTGGAGAGAACCGCACGGATGTCCTGCCCGACGGCCGTGGAAAAGATGATCGGGTCAGGACCTGTGGCCGCAACCCGGTCGATCAGCGCAACGACCTCGCGCGCCTGCTCGATGGTAGTGATGAAGGGGATGGTGCGCCGCTCTAGCCGTTGGCCAGGAAACTGGGTGAGCAGCGTATTGCCGAGCGTCTCGGCCGTAATCCCGGTGCTGTCGGAGAGAAAGAACACCGTGGGGGAAGGCACGGAGCCTGCCCCCACGGTTTGATGCTCGGTCATTTAGACGGTGGGGCTGGTGACGTTGGTTGAGCGGGCCAGGCGCAGCCAGGTCTCAGTCACCGCGTCCGGGTTCAACGAGATGGAGCTGATGCCTTGCCCCAGGAGCCACTCGGCAAAGTCCGGGTGGTCGCTGGGTCCCTGACCACAGATCCCGACGTACCGTCCCTTGGCTCGGCAGGCGGCAATGGCCATTTCCAGCAGTTTGGTCACAGCCGGATTGCGCTCATCGAAGCCTTCGGCCACAAGAGCGGAGTCACGGTCGAGGCCCAAGGTGAGCTGGGTCAGGTCGTTGGAACCGATCGAGAAGCCGTCAAAGTACTCCAGGAACTCATCGGCCAGGAGCGCGTTCGCGGGCAGTTCGCACATCATCACGATCTCCAGCCCGTTTTCTCCCCGCCTCAGCCCGTTGGCCGCGAGCAGCTCGGTCACGCCGCGTGCCTCGTCGAGGGTCCGCACGAACGGAACCATGAGCTTGATATTCGTCAGGCCCATCTCGTTGCGCACAAACTTCAGTGCTTCGCATTCGAGTTCGAAGGCCTGCCGGAAGGCCGCAGAGAGATACCGGGAGGCGCCCCGGTAGCCGATCATCGGGTTTTCTTCTTCGGGTTCGAAGGCCGGACCGCCCACCAGGTTGGCGTATTCGTTCGATTTGAAGTCCGAGAGCCGGATGATCACTGGCTCCGGTGCGAAGGCCGCGGCGATGGTCGAGATGCCCTCGGCCAGGCGCTTGACGTAGTAATCGCGGGGGCCGTCGTAGGCGGCGATCTTTTCCTGGATGAGACGGACGGTGTAATCGTCCAGTGTTGCCGGGCGCTCGATCTCTCCGGCCACTGCCAGCAAGGCGTTGGGGTGGACACCGATCTGGCGGTTGATGATGAACTCCAGCCGGGCCAGGCCGACGCCATGGTTGGGGAGCTTGGCGAAACTGAATGCCTGCTCCGGGGTTCCGACGTTCATCATGATCTTCACCGGAGCCTCCGGCATGGTCTCCAGGCTGGTCTCCTGGAGCGTGTAATCCAGCAGGCCTTCATACACGAGCCCCGCTTCGCCCTCGGCACAGGACACCGTCACCGGGGCGCCGTCCTTGAGGATCTGCGAGGCGTATCCTGTGCCGACGACCGCAGGGATGCCCAGTTCGCGGGCGATGATCGCAGCGTGGCAAGTCCGCCCGCCACGGTCCGTGACGATCGCAGCAGCCTTCTTCATGATCGGTTCCCAGTCGGGGTCCGTCATGTTCGCGACAAGAACGTCGCCCTCCTGGAACGAGGCCATCTGGTCAATCGAAGACAGTACCCGGACCTGGCCGGCGCCTATGCGCTGACCGATCGCGCGCCCCTCGACCAAGACTGTGGACCGCTCGGTGAGCGTGTAGCGGGACGTGACGCCCGCTGCCTTGCGTGACTCAACCGTTTCCGGGCGGGCCTGCAGGATGTAGAGCTCCCCATCCACACCGTCCTTGCCCCACTCGATGTCCATGGGACGGCCATAGTGCCGCTCGATCGCCACGGCATGGCGGGCAAGCTGCTCGACCTCCGCGTCGGTCAGGCTGAACCGGCTCCGGGAGTCCTGCGGCACGGGGATGAAGTCGACGGTCCGGCCGACCTCTTCGGATTCCGTGTACACCATCTGCACGGCCTTCCCGCCCAGACCGCGCTTGAGAACTGCCGGCCGGCCTGCCGCCAAGGCAGGCTTGTAGACATAGAATTCGTCAGGGTTCACTGCCCCCTGGACCACAGCTTCCCCCAGTCCGTAAGACGACGTGATGAACACGGCGTCGGTGAAGCCGGTTTCGGTGTCCATGGTGAACATGACGCCGGAGGCGCCGACGTCGGAACGAACCATCCGCTGGATACCGGCAGAGAGCGCTACTTCCGAATGCGTGAATCCATGGTGGACCCGGTAGGCAATCGCCCTGTCGTTGTACAGCGACGCGAAGACGTCCTTGATCGCGTGCAGGATGTTTCCGATTCCACGGATGTTCAGGAATGTCTCCTGTTGCCCGGCAAAGGAAGCATCGGGGAGGTCCTCGGCCGTGGCGCTGGAACGCACCGCCCACGACACGTCCGCACCATGCTCCCCGGTCAGGCGCTCATAGGCGGTCCGGATGTCTTCTTCCAAACCCGCGGGGAACGGGGTCTCCCGGATCAGGGTACGGATTTCCTGGCCAACCTTGGCCAAAGCGGCGACGTCGCCGCTGTCCAGGCCCTCAAGAATCTGTTCAATCCTCGCATCCAGCTTCGACTCCGCCAGGAAACGCCGGTAAGCGTCCGCCGTCGTCGCGAAACCGCCCGGAACCTTCACCCCTGCAGAGGCGAGATTTCGAACCATTTCCCCAAGCGATGCATTTTTGCCGCCAACCTGGTCAAGGTCGGACAAGCCAAGCTCAGAAAACCAAAGAACGTTAGTCATAAATTGTGTCCTCCATTGGGCACGCTCTGACAAGCGCTAAAAAAACTAGGTCTTGCAAGGATCAGGGTCGCTGGGGCTGGATGCAAACAAATGTGACACGTTCAACAGAAATGGACGGTAACGGGAGATCGCCCACCCATGACGTCAAGGGAAACCGGCTTGCGGCCCCTTCTGTCGGTTCCAGGGAGCCCATTTGGACCAGGGCGTAGTGTTGGCGGTGGACGAAAGGAGCACTTCATGAAGAAAATCCTCATGGTACTGACCAGCGTTTCCGAGCTCGGTGATACGGGCGAAAAGACCGGCTACAACGTGGCCGAAGCCGCACATCCGTGGAAGGTCTTCAAGGATTCGGGCCACTTCGTCGATTTTGCTTCCATCAAGGGCGGCCAGCCTCCCAGCGACGTAGTAGACACCGATGATCCCGTCCAGGTTGCTTTCACGCAGGACGAGACGACGCGCGCCGGGCTCTACAACACTGCCCGCGTCGACGTCATAGACCCGGAGCAATATGATGCCGTCTACCTCGTGGGAGGTCACGGCACCATGTGGGATTTCCCCGACAGTGAAGGACTGCAGCGGCTGGTAGCGAGCGTTTACGACGCCGGTGGCTTGGTGGGCGCTGTCTGTCATGGTCCCGCCGGGCTGCTGAATGTGGAATTGAAGGATGGTTTCCGGCTCGTCCAGGGTCGGGACGTGGCCGCATTCACCAACGACGAAGAAGTCGCCGCCGGGAAGGACAAGGTCATCCCGTTCTTTCTTGCCGACCGTTTGGAAGAACAGGGAGCGCACCATGTCTCCGCAGGTGTCTTTGAAGAGAAAGTCGTCGTGGATGAACGGCTGGTAACCGGACAGAATCCTGCCTCGGCAGCTGGTGTGGCGAAGGAAATGGAGAAACTCTTCGCCGAGGTTATCCACCATGAAAAAGCTGAGGAGCAGCACGAGGCGGAAGCGCTGCGCGCTGAGAAGGACGCGGAAAAGGACGCCAAAAAGAAAGCGGCGGCCGACGCCGGACACTAGGTAGCAGCATTCGACCGAACGGCCCTCCCAAGTGGGGGCCGTTCCGTCTGCCGAAGTTGCTGTCGCTCACTGCAGGACGCACTCGGCGGCCGGGCAGTTGGCCGTAAATCTGAAGGCGGCGTAGCCTCCAGCGACCGTGAACTGACCGCGGTGACAGCCGCCGTCGGGTATCTCTTCACCCGTCGGGTTTAAGGTTGGGGTAACAGTCAGAGCGCGATTGTCTTGAAAATGACTGTCTTGAAAAAACAGGAATGGTTGTCCTTGGTGCAGCCGAGCCATCACATGAGAGGTGACACAGCGTGCCTGAAGTGACCTCAGCGCCAGGGCACGGTCCCCACGGCGACCTGTGTTCTGCATTCCTCGAGGAACTGCCCATCGCCGGAGCGGCAGTGTCGATATTCGGAGGTTCTGCGGCCGAAACCCTGATGTGCGCATCCGACGCTACAGCTGCGCGGCTTGATGAGCTTCAGTACGATCTTGGAGACGGACCACGGTGGGATGTTTTCCGTACCCATCTGCCGGTCATGATCAACGATCTGAGCCACGCTGGAGTCCGCTCGTGGCCCGCCTTTGCAGAAGCAGCAAGCAGTACTGATGCAAAGGCGCTCTTCGTGTTCCCCTTGCTGGCCGGTGACCTGGTTATCGGCGTCGTGGAACTTTACTGCACCTCACCGCGCGAACTCAGCACTGAGCAGGGCGCCCGTGCCGCCCGGATTGCCAACCGGACGGCATGGACATTGCTGCGGGGATTACTGCCGGACGGTGATACCGGGACTGCCACCGTTCCGCTGGCACGGCGGGAAATCCACCAGGCTACCGGGATGGTGCTGGTCCAGACAGGAAGCACCGCCGACGAAGCGTTGCTGCTGCTGCGAGGCCACGCCTTCGCCAGCGGACGTTCTTTGCAGGACACCGCAATGGACGTCGTGAACAGACGGCTTGATTTCACGCCGGCAGCGGGCGCCACCGATACCGGCCCACAGTAAAATGCTGACATGGTAATAAAAAGCAGAGCCGAGCGTCTTAGCGACACATTCGTGAAGCTTACCGACACGCTCGTTGCCGACTACGACGTCCTGGATCTGCTTCACACCCTCGTGGAAGACGCCGTCGATTTGCTCGATGCTGCCCAGGCAGGGCTGTTGCTCTCTGACGCTGACGGGAACCTGCAGCTGCTGGCTTCAACCAGCGAGCAAAGCCAGTTGGTGGAGTTGCTCCAACTTGAAGCCGGCGCAGGTCCCTGCGTGGAGTGCTACCGGACTGGAGCTGTCGTCACCGTCGACGACATCAGGGACCTTGGCGAACGCTGGCCAGCCTTCCAGCAAATCGCCCTGGACATGGGTTTCCGGTCAGTGCATGCAGTACCAATGCGCGTCCACACAAGGGTTATCGGTGCCATGGGTCTGTTTGGCGCCGAAACGGGTGCCCTGAGTCCCGAAGACGCGGCCATAGCCCAGGCCATGGCTGACGTAGCAACCATCAGCCTTCTGCAGGAACGGACTATTCGGGAAGCGGGCATCCTTAACGATCAACTGCAACGGGCTCTGACCACCCGGGTGCTCATCGAGCAGGCCAAGGGTGTCATTGCGCAGACCAAGAACCTGGACATGGACAGTGCCTTCAACGTGCTGCGCGCACATGCACGCTCCACCCGGCAAAATCTCCATGACGTTGCTGAAAGTATCGTCAAGCGCAGCCTGATGATCTAGCACTCCCGTTGGGACAATTCGCAATGGATCGCGCGCCGTAGTCCATTTCCTATGGACTCACGGAACCTTCCGTGCCTACGCTTGAGTTGTTGCCCCAGACCTCGGCATTGCTTGCCAGCGCACCGCTTTTCCAGCGCATCCGAGGAGGCAACACCTTGTCGCTCATTAACCAGCCGCCGCCGGTCGTTCCCCCACGTTCGCCTTCCCCCGCGCAGGCATCGTCGGGAGTCCGGGTCAACAAAGTCACCAGCAGCTATGCGGGGCTCTTGACATTGATCAAGGAAGCCGGATTGCTTGAGCGGTCGCGGCGTTACTACCTGGTGCTGCTGACGCTGCTTGCCGTTTCGGGCGCCGGCGCCTGGGTGGCGTTCTTCCTCCTGCGCGACTCCTGGCTCCAGCTCGCCATCGCCGGCGCGCTCGGCGTCGTTTTCACGCAGTTCGCGTTGCTCGGCCATGAAGCAGCGCATCTTCAGGTGTTCTCGTCCCGCGCGGCAAACGAATGGACCGCCCGTCTGCTCGCCACCCTGATGGTGGGCATGAGCTACGCCTACTGGACAGACAAACACTCACGGCACCATGCACGGCCGAACGTGGTCAACAAGGACCCGGACATCGCTCCAGGCGCCATCATCTTCCACAACGAATTGCCGGGCAACCGTGGTCGGTTCTCCAGGGCCTACGGCAAACGACAGGGCTATCTCCTGTTCCCCCTGCTTTTGTTCCTTGGCTGGACTCTGCACATCGATTCGCTGAAGTATTTGCTGCGTCGAGGGCGGGTCAAGTTCCGGTGGCTTGAGCTGGGCCTGCTGGGTCTGCGTTTCGGCACCTATCTCGGAATATTGTTCCTCGTCCTGTCCCCGGGTGTTGCCGCTGCGTTCATCGCGGTTCAAGTCGCGGTCTTTGGTTTGTACATGGGCGGGACCTTCGCGCCAAACCACAAAGGGATGCCGATCCTTCCTGAAAACAGCCGTGCCGACTTCCTGACCCGGCAGGTGCTCACTTCCCGCAACATCACGGGCGGGAAGTTTGTGACGTTCTTCATGGGTGGCCTCAACTACCAAATCGAACACCACCTCTTTCCGGATATGCCCCGCAGGCACCTTCGCGAGGCGAGCAACATCGTCAAAGCGCACTGCCTTCTCCTGGATATTCCCTATACCGAGACCGGGCTGATGCGCTCATATTCAATCGTCATCCAGTACTTGAATAAGGTTGGCCTCGCCGCTGCCGACCCCTTCACCTGTCCCCTCGCCGGCCAACACAGGCCATAACGGTGCGACACTCTTGACCCTGCCAAAGCCAAGAGTTCACGACTCAAGCAATCCATTACCGGACCCCTCCTGTTCCTCTTTATCCTCGGCGATGTGTTGGGTGCAGGGATCTACGCACTGGTGGGCAAGGTCGCGGGCGAGGTGGGAGGAGCCATCTGGATTCCCCTTGCCCTGGCGCTTTTCCTCGCAATGCTGACGGCGGGGTCCTACGCAGAGTTGGTCACAAAATACCCCAAGGCCGGCGGAGCAGCCGTCTTTGCTGAACGGGCCTTCAAAGCACCGGTGATTTCGTTCCTCGTTGGTTTTTCCATGCGGCCTGATCCACACCATCCACGGGCAGATGGTTAGGCTGGGTGGATGGCGACACTTATTCTCGTGCGGCACGGCCGCACCACTGCCAATGCCTCCGGTCTGTTGGCCGGTCGCGCCGACGGAGTCAGCCTGGACCAGGTCGGGCGTGACCAGGCGGCCCTGACCGGAGACCGGCTCGCCGCGGTTCCATTGGCGGGGGTGGTATCGAGCCCCCTTGAGCGTTGCCGGCAGACCGCCCAACTCATCCTCGACCGACAGTCCAGCGCGCCGTACGCGCCGGTCGAGTCCGATCTTACTGAGTGTGACTACGGCCAGTGGCAGGGCCGGAGGCTTAGTGATCTCGCGACTGAGGACCTATGGTCTTTGGTGCAGTCCCAACCATCCGCCGTCGTCTTTCCCGGCGGTGAGTCCATGGCCGCCATGCAGGCCCGGTCGGTGGCGGCGATCCGACGCCACGATGCGGCCTTCGAGGCCGAGTTCGGGCCGGCTGCCGTATGGGCTGCCGTCAGTCATGGCGATGTGATCAAGTCAATCCTCGCCGACGCCCTCGGCATGCACCTCGATCTGTTCCAGCGCATTAACGTGAATCCCGCCTCCGTAACAATCGTCCACTACGGTGCTGACCGGCCAAGCGTCTACGCGACCAACACGGAAGCCGGGGATCTGTCCTGGCTCTCGAATGGCATCCGTTCCGGCGACGCGCCGGTGGGGGGCGGGGCCGGTCAGAAGACGCCATGAACCGCATGTGCCTAAGATACTGACATGCCTACACGTGTTCACGAGTTTGCCTGGCCCGATCGGGTTGTCATCGGCACCATTGGCCTTCCGGGAGCCCGCACGTTCTACTTGCAGGTACGCGCAGGGGCAGAAATCGTCAGTATTGCCCTCGAGAAGCAACAATCGGCCCAACTCGCGGAGAAAATCGACGAAATTCTCGACCAGCTCAGCACCATCGAAGGCAACCCCTTCAGCATTCCCACAAGTACTCCCATGGAACTGGTCGACAACGACCCGCTTGAGGCCCCGCACGAGCAGTTCCGCTCCGGTGCCATGACTCTGGATTGGGACCCGACCACGGCACAGATAGTCGTCGAGGCCTACCCCATCATCGACGTCGATACCGACGACGAACCGCTTGAAGACAGCGCCGGCGACACCGAAATGATGCTGGTGCGAATGCCGGTGGGCACAGCACGCGCGTTTGCCAAGCGCACCCGTGAGATCGTGGATGCCGGGCGTCCGATGTGCCCGCTCTGCGGGTACCCCATGGATGCAGATGGGCACACCTGCACCGTTCCCGAGGTCTGATGCCGACGCCGGATCTCGCGACCGCCGAACTGAAACTCACGGGCCGCATCACCACGGCCTCAAACGCCACTTTCCTGGGGAGCATCGGCGACACCCAAGTGGTCTACAAGCCCATAGCCGGTGAAAGTCCACTGTGGGATTTTCCCCACGGCACCCTCGCTCACCGGGAGGTGGCCGCCTACCTGGTTTCGCAGGTGCTGGGCTGGAACATCGTCCCGAAGACCTGGCTGCGCGATGGTCCCCTGGGGGAAGGAATGGTACAGCTCTGGCAGGAGCAGGACCCGACCCAAAGCCCCGTGGACCTGGTGTCAATGGACGAAGTACCGGAGTCGGGCTGGAAACAAGTTCTCGAAGGCCAGGATGAGAACGGACAGATGGTTGCCCTCATCCACGAAGATTCCCCGGCCCTGCGGCGCATGGCCGTGTTCGACCTCGTGGTCAACAACGCTGACCGAAAGGGCAACCACATACTGCCCATGCCGGACAGACACCGGCACGGCGTTGACCATGGGCTCACCTTCCATAGCGACCACAAGCTGCGGACCGTGCTGTGGGGCTGGCTGGGAGATGCACTGACCGTAGAGGAACTCGACGGCATTGATCGTGTCAGCGATGAACTGCCGGGTACCTTGGGCCAAGAGCTGGCAGAGTTGCTCAGCGACGAGGAATTGGAAGCGCTGGTTGCGCGCTGCACCCGGTTGCGCTTGGCAGGGCGTTTTCCTCCGCCAAGCGGTGACATGCCTGCGGTGCCCTGGCCCCTGTTCTAGAAGAGTTGTCCAAAGGAATCAGGCGTGCTGCTGCCGGGCCGGTCAGGCCAGCCAGCGCCACCAGCGCGGCCGTTCCACCTCATCGGCTTGTTCCGGCTCCGGCTCTTCGCCCAAAGCCAGTGCCGCCTCGACGATGTCATCAGCGGTGAGCGTCATGACGGCCTCCCGGTCAAGAGCATCCAGGCTTTGTCCTTCGTCCAAGGACAGCCGCAATGCCTGCCGGTTCAGTGCCTGCTCGAACAGCGTGCGGGCGAACCGTGCGTTACCGGAGTCCTCGCCCGCATGAAGCCCGGCGAGAATGCGACGCAGCATCTGGTCCGCACCCGGCTCCAACATGTACTGGTGCTGGGCAAGCATTTGGTGAAAAATCGTTTCGAGTTCGTCCACCGAGTAGTCAGGGAATATGATCTCCCGGGCGAACCGGGAGCGCAATCCAGGGTTGGAGAGCAAAAAGGCTTCCATTAACCGGGGGTAACCGGCGACGATCACGACCAGCCGATGCCGATGGTCCTCCATCCGCTTGAGCAGGACTTCAATGGCCTCCGGGCCGAAGTCCGTCCGCCCGTCCTCCGGGGCCAGCGCATAAGCCTCGTCGATGAAGAGGACACCGTCCAGCGCGCGCCGGATCACCCGGTCCGTCTTGATGGCGGTCGCTCCGACGTATTGCCCCACCAGGCCCGAACGGTCGACCTCAACCAGGTGTCCCTTCTGCAGCAGACCGACCGCGCGGTACATCTCCGCCAAAAGCCGCGCCACGGTGGTCTTGCCCGTGCCCGGGTTTCCGAGGAACACCAGGTGCTGGGAGGTGGCCACTTCCGGCAGACCGTGCGCCTTTCGGCGGGCCTGGACACGGAGCATGGCAACCAGGGCACGAACCTGTTCCTTCACGGTCTCCAGTCCGACCAGCGCATCGAGTTCGGCCTGCACTTCGGACAGCGGCCGGGCCGGCCCCGGCTTGACTCCGATGAGGTCGCCGACCAGGTCGTCGACGCGCTCCGAACCGGGCAGCTTGAGCTGATTGGCCAGATGGCCAATGGTCTCACGCAGGTCATCGAGCGGATTGCGGCTGGCAGCCATACACCCACTGTAGACCCCGTACCGCTTGCTGGTTATGGTGACGGGTCGCCACGAGTTGGCGTGGGCTTTTCGTCGTCGTTGTCCTCCTCTGAAACACCTGACTGCGGAAGGGCGGCCAACAGTCTCCCAAGCAGCTCCAATTGTTCGCTGTTGATCGCCATCAGCCGGTCGATCTCCGCTTTGGCCTGCACGTCTGTGTCGAAGTCGTGCTGTGCCATTGCTGCCGCTATGGCATCCTGCCGTTTCGCTGCGATCAGCAAAATGGCACCTTGAAGGCCGGCAAGCATCGACAAGAACAGGTTCAACAGGATGAACGGGTAAGGGTCCCAGGCGTTCCCGGCCAGAAGGTAGGAATTGATGGCGGCCCAAACCACCATCGCCAAGACGAAACACCCGACGAAAGTCCAGCTGCCCATGCCGTTGCGGAGGTAGTCCGCTGCTCGCTCACCCTTGCTCAGGCCCGCGAGGTGCTGACCGTGCCAGGTCTTATCGTGTTCACTCATGAGCACAGTGGACGAGGTTGAGCTACTGCTGCGTCCATACCCAGTCCCGGATTTCCGGAAGGTCTTCAAAGTGCTCCCGGATGTAGTTGGCGTGGGCTTCCAGTTGGCTCTGGCAATGCTCCAGGAGGTGCCCGGCTCCTGCGAATTCTCCCTTGGCCCGGTGCAGTGCTTCCATCACCAGGTGATACCGGCTGACTTTGTTCAGGACCACCATGTCGAAAGGCGTGGTGGTGGTTCCTTGCTCGTTGTATCCACGGACGTGGAAGCGCTCGGGCTCCGGGCGGCCGTGCAGAAGTTGGTGCAGGGCCCGCGCATAACCGTGCCAGGCCATCACGACGTCCACGTCGGCAGTGAAGAGTTCCTGGAACTTAGCACTCGAAAGCCCGTGCGGATGGGTGCCCGGAGGCGGCAGGACCATGGCATCCATGACGTTGACGACACGGACGGACATGTCCGGGACATGTTTTTTGAGGAGCCAGGCAGCCGCCAAAGTCTCTTGCGTGGGTACGTCACCGGCGCAGGCCAGGACGATGTCAGGTTCCCTGCCGCTTGGGGTCCCCGGGATCTCATTACCGGCCCAGTCCCATGCCGATGCGCCCACAGCTGCGTGCTGCCTCGCCTCTTCGAGCGACAAGTACTGCGGATGTTCCTGTTTGTCGATCACCACCAGATTCACGTAGTCCTTGCTCTTGAGGACGTGTTCCGCCGTGACCAGCAGGGTGTTCGCATCCGGCGGGAAGTAGACCCTGACGACCGTGCTTGACAGTGAAATCACGGCATCGATGAGCCCTGGTCCTTGATGGCTGAATCCATTGTGGTCGTTGCGCCAGCAGGTGGAAGTCAACAGGATGTTCAAGCTGGGTACGGGTTCCCGCCATTCCAGGTCCCGGGAATGCTGGAGCCATTTGGCGTGCTGGATGGTCATGGAAGCACTCACCATCGCAAATGCCTCGTAACTGGCAAACAGGCCATGCCTGCCTGTCAGCAAGTACCCTTCCAGCCAGCCCTGGCACAGATGTTCGGACAGGACTTCCATCACCCGCCCGTTGACGGACACGTGGTCCGCTGCAAGCGCTGCAGCACTGCTCGCGGCCGGCTCCATGAGGCACCTGTCGGTGGCTTCGAAGACCGCGCCGAGTCTGTTGCTGTTGGTCTCGTCGGGGCAGAAGAGCCGGAACCTTGGATCGTCGGCGGTGTCGAGGTAAATGTCCCGCAGCATCTCCCCCAACGGTTTGGTGCTTTCATGCATCACTGCACCGCGGGGAACCGGCTCTATGGCGTATTGCTTGAGCTCGGGCGTGGCGAGGTCGCGGCCCCCTTTCCCACGGCTGGCGGGCAGCGACCCCATACGCAGATCGCCTTCGGGGGCCAGCCCGGACAGTTCGGCGATCAGCCGCCCATCGGCGTCGAAAAGTTCTTCCGGCCGGTAGGAGCGCATCCATTCCTCAAGTTGCATTAGGTGCCCGGGGTTGTCCCTGACCCCGGCCAGCGGGACCTGGTGGGAGCGGTGGGTTCCCTCCACGGCTTTCCCGTCCACGGTCGCCGGCCCGGTCCATCCTTTGGGCGTCCGCAGGATGATGGCCGGCCACCGTGCGGGGCCGGTGACTCCCTCCTTACGCGCATGGGATTGGATGGCGCGAATGGAGGCGTAGGCGGCATCCATCGCTGAGGCGAGGGCGGGGTGGACCAAGGCGGGGTCATCGCCTGACACAATGACGGGATCCCAGCCGTGTGCTTCCAAGAGGGAGGCTACGGCAAGGTTTGAGCGTCTGCCCAGCACAGTGGGTCCGGAGATCTTGTGCCCGTTGAGGTGGAGGATGGGAAGTACCGCCCCGTCCCTGAGCGGGTTGATGAACGATGGCGCTTTCCAGGATCCCTCCAGCGGGCCGGTTTCAGCTTCCCCGTCGCCGACGACGCAGGCAACAATCAGGTCCGGGTTGTCCATTGCCGCACCGGTGGCATGCATCAGCGAGTAGCCCAGCTCACCGCCTTCATGGATGGATCCGGGCGTCGCCGGACCGACGTGGCTGGCGATGCCTCCCGGCGTCGAGAACTGCCGGACCAGGGTCCGGAGCCCTTCCAGGTCTCTGCCGACGGCGGGATAAACCTCCGAGTAACTGCCTTCCAAGTAGGTATTGGCGACGACGGCGGGGCCACCGTGGCCGGGTCCGGTCACCATCAGGACCTGGGCACCCGTGCGGCGGATGACGCGATTGAGGTGAGCATAGATCAGGGATAGGCCCGGGCTGGTGCCCCAATGGCCCAGGAGCCGGGGCTTGATGTGCCGTGGTTCCAGTGGTTCCTGCAGCAAGGGATTTTCCTGGAGGTAGATTTGGGCCACCGTCAGGTAGTTCGCCGCGGACCAGTACCGGTGCAGGAGGTCAAAGTTCTCTTCTTCAGGCTTAGGATCGGTATCGGTGGTGTTCAAGTCCCGGCTCATGTCGCGATCAACCTTCCTCAGTTGGCATGGCGAGCAAAGCCGCCGTCGATTTTGCAATGGCACGTTCTTCGTCGCTGGGCACTACGAGCACCGGAAATGTGGAGTCCATGGTGCTGATCACGCGGATGCCGTCCCGGGCGGCCGTATTCAGGGCCTTGTTATTCAGGGCCGCGTCGATGCCAAGGCCAAGTGGTCCCAACCAGGCGACCACCTTCTCCCGGAACAGCGCAGAGTTCTCGCCCACTCCCCCGGTAAACACCAGGGCGTCGGGTCCGCCAACCACCATGGAATACGCGGCTACGTACTTGGCGAGGCGGTAGGCAGCCATGTCGATGGCCAGACGGGCCCGGGGCTCGCCGTTGCGGGCAGCCATCCCAACAGTCCTCATGTCCGCGGATCCAGCAACTGCAAGCAGCCCCGATTGGTGGTTCAGGATGTGGTCGACTTCATCCGCGGTTGCTCCGTCCTGCTGCAACAGCAAGACCACGGATGGATCCAGGTCTCCGGAGCGCGTGCCCATGACGAGCCCCTCCAAAGGTGTCATTCCCATGGAGGTATCCACACTGAGTCCATGCCTGACGGCGGTGACGGACGCTCCGTTGCCGACGTGGGCCACCACAGCGCTCAGGGTGGAAACAGGCCCGTCGAGAAACGCGGCTGTGTCCTGGCAGGCCATCTCGACGGAGATTCCGTGAAAGCCGTATCGCCGCACGGGATAATCCCGGTATAGATCCTCCGGAATGGCATAACGGGCGGCAAAGTCCGGAATGGAGCGATGGAAGGCCGTGTCAAAGACCGCAACCTGTGGCAGATCGGGCCATCGTTGGCCGGCCGCCTCGATACAGGCAACGCTGGCCCTATTGTGGAGCGGCGCCAAGGGACTGAGCCCATCAATGGCCGCTGTTACTTCCGCGGTGACACGAACCGGAGTGCTGAACTGTGCGCCGCCGTGGACAACGCGGTGTCCGATTGCTTCCGGCGCGGATCCAACGCTTTTGATGGTGGCCTCCAGTTCGTCAAAAGCGGCCTCCAGGCGATCCGGGCTGGAGCGCTCCCCCGGTGGCCAGTCAACCTGCCCTGACAGCAGGATGCCCGCAGCCCGGCCGGCATCGACGGTCTCCCGAAGGTGGTACTTCAGCGATGAGGAACCTGGGTTCAGTACAAGGACGCGCATGTTCTCCTCTCGTCACCGGTACTGCAACGGATCGTGCCCTCCCTGTGGACCCTAACGCACTGTGCCGCACAGTGGGAGGGCCTTCCGGCCCTTGCGACGGCGGCCTGTGCCACCGATAGTGGAGACCATCACCGTTGGCAACCGAAGGGAACTCCGTTCGTGAAGAATCAGATCCTGGTTGCGCTGGACGGTTCCCGGGCCGGTGGACATGTTGCGGACTGGGCTGCTGCCCGGGCGGATTCGATGGGTTCCGGCCTGGTCTTGGTGCATGTTGTTCCCGGAGAATGGCTCTACCCCGAGGAACGCGACCGGCAGCTGGCGCAGCGACGTGGCGATGACCTTCTTGAAAGTGAAGCGGCCCGCTTGACGTCGGCCTTCCCGCGCTTGAGCGTCGTCCACCGCCGGTTATCAGGTGAACCTGCCGAAACGATCGCCGCGTTGTCGGCCGACTACGAGTTGGTGGTGGTGGGAACGGACCGTGGACCAGGCACAGAAGGGCAAGGGTACGGTTCGGTCAGTTTCCAGGTGGCTGTCACAGGCAAGGGCAACGTCGCCGTTGTTCCTGCCGACCACCCGCAGGGTCGGTCCGGCGTGGTGGTAGGTGTTGACGGTTCGGCTGAATCTCTCTCCGCCGTGGAGTTCGGCGCTTCGGAAGCTGCAAGGCTGGGTCAGGAGTTGATCCTTGTCCACGCCACGGGCCCCGATGCGGCGTCTTCCGTGGACGCGGATGTCCTCCGCGCCTCCGCCCAGCACGCCGGCCGGCAGTTCCCGGACATCATTGTCAAGGAAAGTTCCGACGCCGGAAAAGGCCCCGGGGATGCGCTCGTGGACGCGGCCCGGCATGCGCAAGTGCTGGTCATGGGGCGCAAAGGCCGCGGAGGATTGCGCGTACTCCTCGGCTCCGTCGCCCAGCATGTGCTGCTGCACGTTCAGTGCCCCACCATCCTGACGCGCCCCGGAGAAAAGGGACCTGACGGCAGTTAGCGGGTATCGTCGTCGTGCCCGTCGGCAGCGGAGGGATCCAGCGGCGGCCACCATTTGGACGGTGGGCTGATGACGAACCGGCGTCCGCTGATCTCTGTTGGCGTAACCCTGACCAGGACGTCCTTGGCACCAGGCTGCCACGGGGAAAGACCGGCATCGACGGCCTCCTGGATGTCCTCTGGCTGGGTGACAAATTCGGGGCTTCCTTTGAGGATGACGCTCCAGGCGACGGTTCCGTAGCGGTTGAATCCATCGGCTTCCAAGGAAAGGGCGGATCCCTCCCGGAGGGCGTCGAGTTTCGTTCCCGGTCCGGTCCTGAAAAGGACGGTTCCAAACTTCGGGACAAAGTTCACCGGGAAAATCTCCGGCAACCCGTCATTGATGAGGGCGATCCTGGCGATGGACACCGACTGCAAATACTTCCAGCAGTCGTGGACGCTGAGTTCCTTGGTGTCCTCTGCCGTTGATGTGTTCTCCATAGCGCCGAGCCTAACGCCTTCGAACCGGCACGTGTAGGGCAGAAAGTCCCCTCTGCCGACGGTCGTCCGGGCTTCTCCCAAGGACTGCCCGGGCGCCAGAGCCGAAGGTCATGGCGCAAGGCCGCGGGACCTTCGGCCCTGTCGTGGCCGATGTGCCCGCCATAGGATCACGTTCATCAGCTCTCAGCTGCCCACCCGGCGCTGTGGCCCCTACATCACGCAGGAGAAACACCGTGGAAAACGACGAACGACCAAGCACCGTCCTCTCCGAAGCAGACTCGTGGAAGGTGCTCGAACGGAACCAGCATGGTCGCCTGGCCGTCAGTGTCCTGGGAGAGCCGGACATCTATCCGTTGAACTTTGTCGCCCACGAAGGTCGATTGCTCCTCAGGACGAATCCGGGAACAAAGCTGGCCGAACTGACCGTCAACGAGAAAGTTGCCTTCGAGGTCGAGGAGATCGTCGGGTCCGAGGCCTGGAGTGTTGTCCTCAAAGGCAAGGCAAGGGTGATCGAATCCCAGACAGAAATCGACGAGGCGGACAAACTTCCGCTCAAACCGTGGATCCCCACCCGCAAATACACCTACGTGGAGATCACCCCTACAAGGGTCCACGGCCGCTACTTTGAACTTGGGGAAGAGCCTGAGCGGTACTGACGCCTTGGCCCTGCCGCACGCGGGACATCTTTGAGGCACGCGGACCCAGTGCCCTGAGCGCGTTCAGGATCGTCGCCAGATCCACGAACTCCTGGAGCAACGCCCCTGCTACCGCCGGGATGACCCCCGCCATTGCCACCACCATCAAGCCAAGACTGAGCACGATGCCCGTCCAGATGCTGGTGCGTGCGATCCGCATGGTGTGTTGGCCGATATCCACGGCCAGCGCGGCCCGTGACAAGTCATCGAGCATGATGACCACATCCGCGGACTCGCTTGCCGCAGTGGCACCTTTGGCACCCATGGCAATGCCGACGTCGGCTGCCGCCAAAACGGGGGCGTCGTTGACGCCGTCGCCGACCATCATGACCGGCCGCAGCGTCAGCGCCTTGACGGCCGCGACCTTGTCCGGCGGCAGGCACTCGGCCACCACGTCGTCAATGCCGGCACTTTGGCCGATGTGGCGGGCCGTGGACGAGGCGTCCCCGGTCAGGAGCATGGTGTGCCGCACACCCAACCGGCCAAGTTCCGCCAGGGTCTCAACGGCATTGGACCGTAAGGGATCGCTCATGATGAGCGTTCCGGCGAACTTTCCCCCGACCCCCGCGTAAACTGCGAGCTGTCCGCCTTCCAGCGTTGCGCTCTCAAAGCCGGTGGTGTTCTCTTCCACGAACGCGGGCTTTCCCACAACGACCGGCACCGACCCGACCTCGGCGCGCACGCCATTGGTGGCGTGTTCGCTGGCACCTGTCGCCGGCAGCAGCGACAAACCGCGTCCGCGGGCCGCCGCAATGACGGAGGCGGCGAAAATGTGCGATGAATACTGCTCGGCAGATGCCACCAGCTGCAGGAGATCATCTTCTGACAGCCCTGTCCCCGGAGCGAGACGAATCCCGGCCAGGACGGGTTTTCCCTGCGTGAGTGTCCCTGTCTTGTCGAAGACCGCCGACCTCACCCGGCTGAGCTGCTCCAGCGTGCCTGCGTTCTTGATGATGATCCCCGCCTTGGCGGCCCGGCTGGTCCCGGCCAGGAAGGCCACTGGCGCGGCGATCAGCAGGGGGCACGGTGTGGCCACCACCAGTACCTGGACAAAACGGACCTGATCCTGGCTGAGCCACCAGGCCACGCCCGCCATGACGAAGGCAACCAGGGTGAAAGGCACAGCGTACCTGTCAGCCAGGCGGACAGTCGGGGCGCGGCTTGCTGCGGCCTCCCTCACCAGGCCGATGATCTGGTTGTACTGGGAATCGATCGCGGATGCCGTGGCCACCATGCGGATTGCGTCGGCCCCGTTGACGGAGCCGCTGAGCAGCAAGTCACCGGTCAGCCGCTCTGCCGGAAGGCTTTCGCCGGTCAGTGCGGACTCGTCGAAAGTCCCGACGTCGGACAGCAGCCTTCCGTCGACCGGGACGGTTTCAGCCGGCTTGACAAGAAGGACGTCTCCGGGCGCGACCAGGTCAACGCCGATATCCTCCACCCGGCCATCCGCCTCGCGGTGGGCGTGGCGTGGTGTGCGTTCGAGGAGGGCACGGAGCTCCTTGGTGGCACGGCCCTGGGCGAAGTCCTCCAGGGCTTCACCCCCGGTCAACATGAGGACAATGACCAAGGAGGCGATGTACTCTCCCACTGCGGCTGTCGCGCCGATGGCGGTGACAGCGAGCAGGTCGATGCCCCACCTGCCGTGGAAAAGGCCCTTGACCATTGTCCCGGCGCGGTAAAGCGCCACGGAGAGGGCGTAGATGGTCGCTGTGCCCTGTGCTGCGGCGCCGTTTCCGTTGAGCAGCAGAGCCCCCACGGCGAGCATGGCCAGTACGGTACCGGCGACCAGCGGGAACCGTGCGAGCAGTGTCACTGGGCGTGCCCCCGCGGCGGGCGGTCACCCACGGTGATTCCTGCTGAGGACCACTTTCAACGCTTCGGTCTCGGTGGCCCGGGAGAAGGTGTCGTAAGCGTCCATGAATCCGTCGAGGGGGAAATGGTGGGTAGCGAACTTGTCGGCCGGCAGTTTGTGCTGGGCCACCAGCCGGAGCAGCATCGGGGTGGTGTTCGTGTTGACCAGACCCATGCTGATGTTGATGTTGCGGATCCACAGGTCCTGGAGAGGCAACTCGACCGGTTTTCCGTGGACGCCGATGTTCGCTACGCTGCCGCCGGGGCGCACCAGGCGCAGGGCCATCTCGAAGGTCTCCGGAAGCCCTACCGCTTCCATGGCGACGTCCACGCCGGCTCCGTCGGTGAGAGCCAGGACGTCGCTGGCCCATTGCGGGTTCCCTGGGTTGACGGTGTGGGTTGCCCCGAAATCGGCTGCCCGGGCCAGGCGGCTGTCATTCGGATCAATGGCAATGATCGTTGATGCTCCGCAGAGCCCCGCCGTCGCCATTGCCGCAAGGCCGATGGGCCCGGCGCCCACCACGGCGATGATGTCCCCAGGGGCCACCCGGCCGTCGAGTACGCCGATTTCAAAGGCAGTGGGAAGAATGTCTGACAGCATGACCGCCTCGTCGTCGCCGACGCCGGCCGGCAGCTTGTGCAGGGAGTTGTCCGCGTAGGGTACGCGGACGTATTCAGCCTGGGTTCCGTCGATGAGGTGACCGAAGATCCAGCCCGTGCCCACCTGCCCTTCGCTGCCCAGGCAATGCGAGAAGAGTCCCTTCCGGCAGTTGATGCAGTGCCCGCAGGACTTGATGCAGGAGATGATGACACGGTCACCCGGGCTGATGCCGCTGACGGAACTACCGGTTTCGGTGACCGTACCAACAGCTTCGTGTCCAAGGATGCGGCCGGGTTGAACGGCGGGGACGTCGCCCTTGAGGATATGCAGATCCGTACCGCAGATCGTGGTTGTATCAACGCGAACAATGGCATCGCCGGGCCCGGTGATGACCGGATCCGGAACATCCTTCCAGGCTTTGACGCCTGGGCCGCCGTAGACGAGGGCTTTCATGACATGAGGTCCGTCCTGTGTGAGGCCCCGCTACAGCCCTTAACCCGGGTGCGGGGCGGTTTGGAGAAGGGGTCAGCGGAATACCTGGGCGCGTGCGTCGTTCAAGGGGGTTCCCCAGAGGTCCGGCCGTTTGGTCTTGAACCTCCGGCCGGTGAGTGCTTCAGGCGCCAGGCGCAGGTAGTTGTCCTTGGTGCCCGGCTGCCAGGGATCAAGTCCGAGTGCGTCGACGACGGCCTTCTCCCGGCGGTCCAGGATCACGTGTGCCCGTCCACGCGCCACCACGCTCCATGCCTTTTCGCTGACGGGCTCGTAGCCGTCGATCTCCAAGGCACACGAGGTCGTCATGGTGCTCCAGAACTTGGTGCCCGCACCTGTGCGGAAGACAATGCTGTCGCCGTCCAAGACGTAGTTCACCGGAAAGACATCAGGATGCCCGTCCACGAGTACGGCCAGCCGGCCCACGTTGGTTTGGTCCAAAAGGTCCCAGCAGTCGTCCGGGGCAAGCCGCTCAACGGCGGCAGGAGGCTTTGTGTTCATGCCCTTGACGCTAACGGCGGCAGGCCGCCGTCGTTAGGGCCGTTGGTCCCGGCTTCCCCCACATGCCGGCTACTCCAATGACGCCCGGGTAGCGTCGTCCAAGGGACTCCACCAGGTCAGTGGCGGCGTGACCTTGAAGCGTCGTCCGGTCATGGCCGTCGGAACGATACGGACAAAATGGTCCTTCCGGCCGGCCTGCCAAGGGAAGAGCAACAAACCGACGGTGTCCAGCACTTCCTGCGTCAGTTTGATGCTTTCCGCTGTTCCCTTGACGACGACGCTCCACGCGACACCAGTGTCGGAATCCACGCCATCTGCTTCGATGGCCACAGGTGTTGCGCCGAGGGCCGCGTGCAGCTTGGTGCCTTCTCCTGTTCGGAAAACCAAGGTTCCGTGATCCACCTTGAAGTTGACGGGGAAAATGTCGGGATGATCGACTGCCCATACTGCCAGGCGCCCAACTGAGACACTGCGGAGAAGCTGCCAGCATTGGTTGGCGTCGAGCTTCTCCGCCTCGGGAATTGCAGGTTTGTTCATCATGCGACGACACTAGGACGGCCGACGGTTCCGTGACAGGGCACAAAGACCCCCTGCCTGATCGACTGATGGGGCGTCCGCTGATGGAAGGCCTAACGAGTCCCGGAGTAGGCTGGCACCCAAGGAGCCGGGATGCCTCGGAGAGGGTCGCCGGCCTTGGTGAAAGGCAGCGATGAACGACACTCCGGACCCACACGGCACACCACCGGGCGTACCCGGCGTACCGCTGGAGGAACTCCTCAAGGACTTCGTGGCGAGGGCCGGAGAGTTGCTCCAGGCCCAGGAAAGAACGCGAGGTCTCCTCGAAGCCGTGGTGGCGGTGGCCGAAGACCTGGGCCTGGAGTCCGTGCTGGAACGCGTGGTCGCCTCAGCCTGCGACCTGCTCCGGGCGCGCTACGGCGCTCTGGGAGTAATAGGCGAAGATGGCGGGCTCAGCCACTTCATCACAGTCGGCATCGACGAAGACCTGGCAAGCCGCATCGGCCCTCTCCCCACCGGGCATGGAGTCCTGGGGCTGCTGATCACCGATCCCCTGCCGCTGCGGCTCCACGATCTCAGCCGGCATCCGAACGCTTACGGTTTTCCAAAGCATCATCCGCCGATGAAGTCATTTCTCGGAGTGCCTGTCCGGGTCCGCGACAAGGTCTTCGGGAACCTCTATTTGACGGAGAAGGACGGTGGAGAAGACTTTACCCCCGAAGACGAGGATCTCGCCGTCGCCCTCGCCGCGGCAGCCGGGGTGGCAATAGAGAATGCCCGCCTCTACGAAGACGCCCGCAGGCGGACCTCGTGGCTCGAAGCCTGCATGGACATCACCGGCAGGATGCTCGACGACGGCCGGCCTGAAGGTGCCTCCCTTGACCTGATCGCGGAAAGGGCAATGCGCGAATCCGGAGCAGAACTGGCCTTGGTGCTGCTGCCTTCAGCGGAGCAGGCCGGGGAATACACCGTTGAAGGCCACGCCGGCAGAGATGATGGCATGGCCGATGCCGCCCCGGTTAAGGGACGTGTCCTTTCCGTGGCCTCCACCGGCATTCAAGGCCGCAACGATGGATCGTCCTCAACCGTCCAGGACCCATGGCGCCTCTTCCCCGTCGACCGGGCCGGGCAGCCGGGAACCCTGCTGGCAATGGACCTCAGCGCCCAGGGCGACCATCAGGGGATCCTGGTCCTTGGCCGATCATCCGGAAAGGGGGCTTTCTCCACAACCGACGTAGAGATGGCTTCGGTGTACGGCTCACACATCGCGTTGGCCCTCGCCCTTGACCGTATCCACCGCCTGCGTGAACAACAGGTGGTCTTTTCTGATCGGGACAGAATTGCGCGGGACCTCCACGACCTGGTCATCCAACGGCTTTTCGCCGCAGGACTCAGCATCCAAAGTTTGCGGCGCTTTGGCGCAGCACCGTCGGTCGAAGGACGCATCAACGCCATCACGGACGAGCTGGACACCAGCATCAGGGACCTCCGCAATACCATCTACTCGCTCCGGGCCACCGGAGACGATCGCGAGCTCCTGAGCACCCGCATCATGCAGACCATCCAAACAGGAGCCAAAGCGCTCACGCACGCACCGCACCTGACGTTGACAGGCGCGATCGATTCCCTTGAAGACGACGTGCTGGTCGAGCACCTCCTGGCGGTCCTGACCGAAAGCCTCAGCAATGCTGTGCGCCATTCCGGCGCGGAAACAATCACCGTCTCCGTTGCTGTGGAAGATGACGCCTTGACGATGGAGTTGGCGGACGATGGCTGCGGCTTCAGCGAAACAGGTTCCGGCAACGGACTGGACAATATGGTCCGCAGGGCGGCGGAACTCAACGGTTCATGCATCATCACCAGTACGCCGGGCAAGGGGACATCCCTGACGTGGACCGTCCCGCTGCGCTGAGCGGGACCGGTATCAGCGGCCCTTGCCGGCATTCTCCCCCGGCGCATTGGCCATGAAGACGGCCGCTTGGGTCCTGCGCTCGAATCCCAGCTTTGCCAACAACGACGACACATAATTCTTGACGGTCTTCTCCGCCAGCAGCATCTCCTCGCCGATCTGACGGTTGGTCAGGCCCTGCCCCACGAATTCCAGGACCCGCCGTTCTTGTGGAGTCAGGGACGCAATCCGGGGATCAAGCTTCTTTGGTTCAGTAAGTCCGCGGATAATCCGCGCTTTGACGTCTTCATTGAACAAGGACTCACCCTTCGCTGCCCGCCGCAGCGCACCCAGAAGGTCAGTTCCCCCGATTTCCTTGAGGATGTAGCCCGCCGCGCCGGCCAGCACTGCACCCCGCAGCGCCTGCTCGTCGTCGTAACTGGTCAGGATGAGGCAGTTCAGCGCGGGGTCGACGGACCGGACGTCCCGGCATACCTCAATTCCGGTGCCGTCAGGCAGCCGCGCGTCCAGGACGGCGACATCGGGATGGAGGGCCGGTATCCTGCGCGTCGCTTCCTCCGCCGACCCGGACATACCAACGACTTCGAAACCTTCACTTTCCAACAGTTCCTGCAGCCCCCGACGAACCAGTTCGTGGTCATCGAGGATGAACACGCGGATGGGCTTCGCCGTGACGCCTGTCGGGCCGGGTTCCTCAAAACGATTCATGGTTTCCTCTCCGGCGGGGGCGGCACCGCACATGCCGATCTTTGAACACCTCCAAATTGTTGCCGACGTGTTCGTCGGGTTACAAGGGCCTAATGACCCTGCACAACCTTCGTGACTTTTGGCCCTGTTGCCGTTCGGCGATTAAACGGACGCTGGAACTACGGGAAGACCGGACGCCACCTTGCAGGAGCTTGGTGGTTCCATCAAAGAAAAAGGAGCAGTATCACCATGAAGAAATGGACGCGATGGCAGGACTGGACAGTGGTCGCCGCTGGAGCCTACGCGGCCCTCTCAGTGCTGTGGACCACGCAAACTGGATCCTCGACGGCGGTAATGGTCACCTTGGGCATCCTTCTGGTCATCGGAGGAGTCGTTAACCTGGCCGCCCCGGGAATGCCCGCCGCGGAATGGGCGCAGGCCATTATTGCTGTGGCTTTGCTGCTGGCCCCGTTGGTTGCCGGTTTTACCTCCGCTACGGCCACTGCGTGGAGTGCATGGATACCAGGGGCGGTGGCTTTGGTAGTTACCGCGCTGGCCATAAAACCAAGCACGGAGGAATACCGGCACCACCACGTCATGCCCTCGGCATAACCAATCCGGAATCTGGCGCCTGAGCACCGCTCGGCGCCAGATGTTTACCCGATTACTTTCCCCTTTTCCAGCCGGCCCGAATGAGTGGACAGGTCACCATGCAGAACAAGCAAGCAGCCAGGCTTCGGTTCCTCGGCGCAACAGACTCCGTCACGGGTTCGCGGTATCTCATTGAGTTCATGGGCTCACGGGTACTGGTGGACTGTGGCCTCTTTCAAGGCTACAAGCGGCTCCGGGAACGCAACCGGCGGCCCTTCCCGGTCTCACCGTCTTCCGTTGACGCCGTTGTCCTGACCCATGCCCACTTGGACCATACCGGTTACGTCCCTGCCCTGGTCCGCGACGGTTTCCGAGGCCCCGTTTACGCCACGCACGGAACGGAGCAGCTCTGCAAACTCCTGCTGCCCGACAGCGGGCACCTGCAGGAAGAAGAAGCCCGCTACGCAGTCCGGACCGGTTCATCAGTGCACAAACCTGCCCTTCCCCTCTACACCGCGGCTGAGGCCGTCAAGTCGCTTAACAGCTTCAGGCCCGTCGACTTTGACACAGCCATCGAAGTTGCCCCCGGAGTCCGGGCCACGTTCGTCCCGGCCGGACACATCCTGGGGGCAGCCCAAATACGGCTCGAGGTGGGAGGGCGGTCAGCCCATTTCACTGGAGACCTGGGCAGGACGGATGATCCGTTCATGTACCCGCCGCGCCAACTTGGGACGGTAGACGTCCTGGTAACAGAGTCCACCTACGGCAACCGGCTCCATCCAAAGGGCAGCCCGGAGCACGAACTGGCTGATGTGGTCAACAGGGTCGTCAAACGAGGAGGCGTGATTCTGATAGCGGCGTTCGCTGTGGGCCGCGCAGAGACACTGATGCTCCAACTGTCCCGGCTTCGCCACAAGGGACTCATTCCGGATGTGCCGGTCTACCTTAACAGCCCCATGGCCATCGATGCCTCCTACATGTACCAACAGCATCCTGAGGAGCACAGGCTGCGTCCTGAAGAATTCACCAGCATGTACCATCTGGCCAAAATGACCCGCAGCGTGGATGACTCGAAACTTCTCAACCTCCGCGGAGGCCCGATGATCATCATTTCCGCCAGCGGGATGCTCACGGGCGGCCGGATTCTCCACCACGTCGAAGCCTACGGTTCCGATCCCAGGAATGCCCTTGTCCTGAGCGGCTACCAAGCGGCTGGAACACGGGGGGCGGCCCTTGCCGCCGGTTCCCGCGAAATCAGGATCTATGGAAAGAATGTCCCGCTGCGGGCCGAGGTGGTTCAGCTCGAGGGGTTCAGTGCCCACGCCGATGCGGACGCGATCATCCAGTGGATGCGCTCCGCTCCCCAGGCACCGGCAATGACTTACATCACCCATGGGGAACCGGAAGCCTCCGACACCTTGCGTTTACGCATCAAGCGCGAACTCGGGTGGAACGCACGAGTCCCGGAATACTTGGAAGAGGTCAGTCTGGATGCCCCGGACTAGCTGCACAGCCAGGGATGTTGGGGTAATCAACGTCCAACAGCGGGACTTCCGGCCCTAACTCCCGGAGACGGGACACAGGAAACTGGACATGCAACCCCCGGACCCATCGCTCCGGGACATATCCAAGAAGAACGGGACAGCCATGAAGGAAGCAATTGTCGTTGGTGTCAACGATTCGCCCAGCAGTGACGCCGCAGTACGGTGGGCCATGCAGAGGGCAGCGGCCCTGAAGCTGCCCGTACAACTTGTCCACGCCGTCGACGACCGCTGGGCCTATGACGCCGTCGGATATAACGAATGGATCCGGGAGTCCGGCGAGACTCTTCTCGCCGCCGCGAAAGACCACGCCAGCAAGCTGGAACCAACTGTGGAAATCTCCACCGACCTGGTCTCAGGGGGGTCGGGCTACGCTCTTGGCAAGAAGTCCAAGAAGGCCTCCATGGTAGTGGTCGGCTCCGGGCACGGTTGGGTTGGTGGTTCGCTGACGGACCGGGCCTTGCAGGTAGCCACGGTGGCCCAGTGCCCGGTGGCGGTCATCGGCGAGCATGACATGTCGAACCGGCACGGCGTCCTGGTCGGTGTTGACGGTTCGGAAGAATCCACGCAGGCGGTCGCGTTCGCCGCCGCAGAGGCGGATCGGACAGGCCAGGAGCTGACGGTGCTGCATGCCTTCCATTTACCGGAACCAGTGGTGAGCCGCGGCATGCCCCCCGGTAACTACTCCGAACTCGTTGCCGAACAAGAGCGCGTGGTCTTGTCGGAAACAGTTGCGGGTCTGGCGGATACCTATCCCGACCTCGCGATCCATCAGGTCCTCGAAACCCGCATGCGACCGGCGGAAGCACTGCTCGCATATGCGGCCACCGCGCGCCTGCTGGTTGTCGGCAGCAAGGGCCATGGCGCCTTCAAACGACTGCTGCTCGGATCCACGGCGCATGCGGTGCTCGGCAAGATTCCCTGTCCGACCATCATTACGCGTCTTCATACAGTGAAGCACTCCGAATAGGACGGGCGGCCCTGGCGCAGTGGTCCGGCCATTGTGATCCAGGGCCTCCGCACTGTTCTTCGCCGGACATCACGTCATTCCCTGCCATCAGGCCGGCGGGTGCCTGACGACTATCACCGGACAACCGGCGTGATGGAGAACCGCATGGGCGGTTGAGCCAAAGCTGCCACTGACTGCACCTTGAGCAGAGGTGCCCACGACCACAACCTGGGCACCCCCCGCTGCCCCCACCAGCGTCCCCGCCACGGAGGTTCCCGACAGGAGGCGGTCCCGGACCTCCAGACCCGGCCAGGTGTTGCGTACTGACCGCAAGGCCGAGTCGAGCATCTCCCGCTTTTCGGTTGCACCCGCTTCGTAGAAAGCGTCTTGGTGAAATCCGTGGTGTCTGTGGACGTGCACGATTTTGAGCACAGAGTGCGCCAAAGAGGCGAAGTTCGCCGCATAGCGGAGAGTGGCCTCCCAGCCTTCGTCAGCTATGCCGACGACGACCGGCCCAAGGGGTCGTTCCGAACCTCCGATGACGGCCACAGGGCAGGCTGCCGTGGAAGCCAATTCGAGGCTGACCGACCCAATCAACAATCCTGGAAATCCTTGCGCACCACGGGTGCCGACGACCAGGAGGGAAGCTGTTGCCGCCAGCTTGCGGAGGTTCTCAGCCGGCCACCCATAGACCAGGCTTGTTGCGATTTGCGCGTCTGCAAACTCTTCGCGGGCGAGAGCCACCCCATCGGAAACAATTGATTCCGCTGCGTGCCTCAGACCGCTGCCTGCTATACCCGGAACCGGCCCCATATTGTGGGTAAACACCGGCCAGAGCGAACAATGCACCACATTGAGGATGAAGCCGCTCCTGCGCGCCTGCATAGCAGCCCACCGCACAGCTTTGCCCGCCGCGTCGGAACCGTCGTACCCGACAACGATCCGTTCCTCCTCATTCATCGCCGCGTCCCTGGCACATCATAGTGGAAGGCAGCCGCTCTCAGGCCAGGAAGACGTGCTTGCCCGTGACCTCTGCGGGCTGAATCCGGACGAAAAGGTCACGCCCTCCACCTGCCCATGGTTCAACCAGGGCCTTTCCCCAAAGTTGGGTGAGCAACGCGGGCTCGACTACCCGGGAAAACGGTCCGCTGAACAGCACGGACCATCCTTCGCTACGATCCGACCGGAAATCATCCACCTGGAACGAAACCTGAAGTCTGGCGACGGGCGTGCCGATCATGCCATCCGCAGAGGTGCGGAAGTAGATGCTGTTCTCATGGACCAGGTAATTGACCGGCAGGATCATGACCCTGCCATGGTGCACAAAACCAGCCCTGCCGGTTGTCCGTGAACGCAGGAGCTCCCAGCATTCCTCTTCCCCGAGATCCTCATTGACGTGCCGGGCTCCATCTATCCGGCCTGGTTCCATGCTGGGCAGGGTCATCGCTCATCCTTTCGTGGGGTGCGCCTTGGCTCTCTTCTTTGATTGAGAGCCTATGAAGCCCCACCCGGGAGGCGTAGGGCCAAAAGGCCCCAAGCTACGGTTCGCTCTGCCCCGATGCATCCTTATCCGGGTTGTGGACCACGAGCACCGGGCAATGGGCGTGGGCCACACACGCCGAGCTGACCGAACCGAGCAGCAACCCTCCGAAACCCCCATGTCCGCGGCGTCCAACCACGATCATGTCCGCTTCGCGGCTGGCCTCAATCAAACCTTGCCTGGGATGATTCCGGACAAGGCGGGAGACAACGTTGTCCGGAAGCGCGGGCCCGAACGCCTTTTCGACAGCCTTGCCAAGGATCTCTCCTGCGGCTTTCTCGAAGTCCGTTATGCCCATGGCCACGTAGCCGTCGTAAACACGCGGATACTCCCAAAATGCTGTGGCTACCACCTCGGCGCCCAGGGGCCCGGCGAGCTGTTGGGCCACGCGGAGAGCCGTGATGGATGCCTCGGAGCCGTCAACTCCAACGATGATCTTTCCCGTCGAATCCTCGCGGTCCATGACCGTCCTTTCGCCGAACCAACCTTCCTGTCTGCTGCAAAATACCCTTGAATTGCCGACGTCGACCAGAGTCTTAGGTCACGATGCTGCGGTCCGGTCGTCCCGGGAGCCTTCCGAGCGAAGCTGCTCAATCGTCCGGCGAAGAGTGCGGATGATGTCATCGAGCTCCGACGTCAAATTTTCCATCCGGTCCAAAGCCGAGGGGTCGCCCATGAAGCGTCGCAGGTTCTGGATCCCCAGACCGGCAGCGAACAAACGCTGGATCACCAGATCGTGCAGGTCGCGGGCGATCCGTTCCCGGTCAGTCAGCAGCAACGACTGTTCCCGAAGCGCACTCACGCGTGCCAGATCCAAGGCAAGCCCGACCCTGCTGCCAAAAAGCTCACTTGATTCAATATCCGTACGCGTGAACAGCCGCCCTCCGGCGGGACGGGCCAGCAGCAGGACCCCGTTCTCGGTTCCCCTGTGCCCGAGCGCGAAAATCAACACCGGTCCCAGCTTGTCCGACACTTCGGTCCCGAACACCTCAACAGGGTCCCGCACGATGTCGGATTCCCCTGTGGCCAGTACCGAGGCCACGGCATCTGTCACCGGAAGTTCTTCCCCCGGGTAGACGCCTTGCACCCCGACTGCGGACCGGCAACGCAATACTCTGCCGCCCGCAGGCACCGCGACCACACCCAATGCTGAGTCGGAGGCACGCAGCGCCGCTTCCGCTACACGATCCAGATTGCCGCGGTCTTCGTCGAACTGGCTGGCAATCAAGCGGCTGCCCAAGTCAATTCCAGCTTCCAGCCATCGTTGCCGGCAGCGGCTCTCATCGAACAGGCGGGCGTTTTGGATAGCTACGCCGGCCGCCGCTGCCAAGGCGATCGCCAGCTCCTGATCTGCGGCCGAGAAATCCTGCCCGTTGCTTTTTTCCGTCAGGTACAAGTTGCCGAAAACGACATCACGCACCCGGATGGGCACGCCGAGGAAGGTCTTCATGGGTGGGTGGTTCTCTGGAAAGCCCACAGCCATGGGATGCCGACGCAAATCATGGAGCCGAAGGGGCTCCGGCTCCCGGATAAGGTGACCCAGTACGCCGTGCCCCGTGGGAAGTTCACCGATGGACCTGATGCCGTCGTCGTCGATGCCTACCGTAATGAAATGGCTCAAACGCTGGTCTTCGCCGATGACGCCCAAGGCACCATACCGTGCATCCACCAGGACGCACGCAGACTTGACCACCCGGTCCAGGACAGCCTCCAGGCTGAGGTCCTCGGCAATCGACACGACTGCTGCCAGCAAATCGTTCATTTGCTCCTGGGCGTGCAACAACTCGTCGGCACGCTCTACGAATTGCCGGAGGAGAGTATCCAGGCGTCCATCAGCCGGAGGTTTCCAGTGGTGCTTGTCGCTCGTCATAGCCGGACTCCCTTGCAACGATCCGCCAGTGTCCTGTGGTTGAGTCTAGGGGAACTGGCCGAAGTGGGCAGGTAACCTTCGGCTTTGTTCGGTGCCTGTCTTGCGTGCCAACCTGGCGACGTTCCCTGTCTGTGTCATGGCAAAGACAGATCCCAAGGAGTGGGCACTCCAACAGAAGGCTCACATGCTGATTGCATGCCTTGCTCCCGCACTGGCGGACACGGCTGAGCCGGGCCTTCCAGCTCCCGGCCCGCTGTGACTTTTGGCCCTGTTTGAAGGACCGTCGGCCGCCCATGCTGGGACTGGAGGACAGGAGGCAAACCATGGAACTTTCCAACTTCGAGAAACTTGAATTGGACGAGATCGCCAAGGGACTCGAGGAAGAGGATCCCAAGCTGGCTGCGCTCATGAGCTTGGAGGACTTGGGACGAATCCGCTGGACGCAGACCGTGCGTGGAGTCCTCGTCGGACTGGCCGGACTCGGCTTGTTGCTCACCGGCGTCGCCCTCAGTGAACCGGTACTGGGAATAACAGGCTTCATGGTGATGGGCGGTGGCACCTTCTGGGCAACCCTCTTCATGGATGCCCGTCCCGGCCGCAGGAAGACAACCGCCTCCAAGCAACGTCAGGGAAAAGATAAGGAAACACCATGAAAGCACTGATTGTTTACGATTCCGCTTACGGAAATACCAAGGCAATCGCGGAAGCGGTGGCTTCGGGTCTTGGCACCGCCAACGCCAGCACAGTACCAGTTGCCCGGTTCCGGCGTGCTGATCTCTCGGTAGGAGACCTGCTGGTAGTAGGAAGCCCTATTAATGGCTGGCGCCCCACTCCAAAGACCATGGAAACACTGACCGCCGTCGAGTCCGAGGGACTCATGGGGGTGTTGGCTGCTGCTTTCGACACCCGGGTCAAGCTGTTCATCCACGGTGACGCTGCCGGGAAGATTTCGAGGCACTTGAAAAAGGCGGGAGCCACTCCCGTCAGCAAGCCCATGCCTTTCTATGTCGGAGGCACTGAGGGACCCCTCCTTCCCGGCGAAACCGATCGCGCGAAAACCTGGGGCGCGCAGCTGCTGTCCCTGATGAAGTCCCAGGCCGCGAAGAGGAGCCAGTGATGGCCGGGCGTTTGGATCCCAGCAAGGTGATCGTAGGGGTCGACGGGTCTCCCGCTTCAGTTGAAGCCCTGCGTCAGGGCCAACATCTGGCCATGGCCCTCACTGCGCCTTTGGAAGCCTGGGCCTGTTGGGAATTGCCCGTTGGCTACGAGGCCTACCTGGCAATGGGGATCGACGGTTTTGCCCACGACGCCGAGCAGAACATGGAGGAGGCCCTCGCGAAGGCCTTCGGGGCGGACCTGCCGAAGAATGTGAGCAGGCGTCTCGTTCAGGGATCCGCACGCGCCGCTTTGGTGGAGGGAAGCAAGCATGCAGCGCTCGTCGTCGTCGGCCGCCGCGGACACGGGGGCTTTGGCGGACTCCTTTTGGGCTCAGTGAGTTCGGCCGTCGTCGCCCACGCGCATTGCCCGGTAGTCGTGGTTCATACACACGAAACCACCCCCTGAGATGGAACCGGACCAGGCGACGCGGCTCACGGCAGCCGGCACGACCTGCCGGCGTTGGCGGCAACGGCAGCGGGACTTTGGGCCCTGTCAAGGCGGATCGCACCGCCATAGGATCGCGGCATGACAGACAACAACATAGTGCCTGAGGCAGAAGTCCTCGGAGCCGACGATTGCTGGAGGCTTCTGGGCGAAACACACGTTGGCCGTCTCTCGGTCATCGTGGACGGACACCCGGACATCTTTCCGGTGAACTTTGCGGTAGACAACGAGACGATTGTCTTTCGAACCGGGATGGGGACCAAACATCAGGCCATGGAAGCCGACTCCGTGGTGGCGCTGGAATCGGATTCGGTGAGCGGGGAGTTCGGCATCGCCTGGAGCGTTGTGGTGAAAGGTGCCGCCGAAGCAGCCGGGCCGGGCAGCCCCACCATGGACGAATTGCGGCGGGCCCTCTTCCCTTGGCAAGGAATTGGCCAGGACTTCCTCTATCGGATAGTTCCCCGGTCCATCACCGGCAGGCGCTTTGATCTTTCAGCACCGATGTCCCTGCAAACCCCGCTCGACGACGCCACGCGGGCAGGCTTGGAATAAGTCCCGGCCGTCCACTGTGCCCCTTCCTCTCAGGAAGCAGGCGACGTCCGGGCCGGTTCTTCCTTTGACGCAGCTTCCCCTGCGCACAAGCGTTCGGTGCACTGCAGTTAGCCCGCGCGTCGGTTGGTCCGGTTGTCTTTGTTGGGTCCCATGCGACTCCGAGGGAGGCATGGATGGTGCCTGGGGTGCATGGCTCCGAACGTTCGCTCAGGGCCGTTGCCCGCGCCGCTGCCGAGTCAGACGAGGAAGGGCAAGAGCTCACAGTGAATATCGGGTGACCGCCGGGTCCCGCTCTTCACTGCCGGTGGAGGTCGCCACGGCTGAGGCTCCCAGGTCTGTTCATGCACATTTTTGCTAGATAGACTTGCATCTTCAGATTAGAAGTAACTGAGGTGCGTGATGAATGGCTTCGACCAGCAGGCGCTGACGAGGGCAGCCATTGATCTGCTCGCCCTCAGTCCCGACGACGTTTGGGTCGCACAACTCGCCAATGGGGGCAATGCGAGCAGGGGGGAGATCGCTGCATATTGCGCTGCAGAGGCCGCGCTCAGCGGTGACGCCAGGGACGCGGTGTCTCAGGCCGTCAACGAACTGATCATGGATTTCGACCTGCCCCTGCGGGTTCCTTATAGCTTCGACCCGGAAACGGGAAGCGTCGAACCCCGGGAGTAGGTGCAGGTAGCCGGCTGTGGATGCGCCTTTTGTAGCGTCCGGACATCTGATGATCTGCCAGCACATGTGGGGCCTTCTGATCAACCAAGGATCTGCGCACCGGTAGTTCCTGCACCCGGTACTTGGAGGCTGAGGTACTAGGGCGCCGGTGGTGGTTTGGTGGCCCGCTTGTGGCGCAGTTCGATGTTGAGGGTTTCCTTTTCCACGAAGTCCAGGGCACTTCGCACCGCACCCATGGTCACCACGGAATCGCCCAAAGGCGACACTGCCAGCGACGGGACCGTAGCGGGAATTCGCGGGGAGCCGCACTGAAATTGGTTCGAGCAGGGCGCCGGCCGACCTGGCAACTGCACCACCTATCACCATAGGTTCGGGGTTGTGGATGGCGGCGACCGCTCCTTATGTCCCTCGCCATCCGGTCCGCCAGCCGTTCAAGAATCCACCGTGCCACGGCGTCGCCTTGGAGCGCGGCGGCGTAGACGTGTTCAGTCTCGACAGCTCCGGGACCAAAGCGCTCACTGGCCAGAATAACGACGACGACATCCACCCCGGCCGCCGAACCTTGCCCGCGATCGCCCAAGGCCGCAAGGTTTCCGTCGTTGGCCAACAAAGTCGTTGGCCAACAAAACCGTCCACCCGTGGAGTTCCCTAAGGGCCGATATCAGACCGACATCAAAGTGAGCCCGAAAAGGTTGAGTCACCAGAACATCACCGTTCCGGCTTACCGGAGCCGCGATTCCTGCGGAGTCGACACGGAGGGCGTTGCGCTCATTGGCTCTTGACCTCCCTTCCGCACAGGTCAGATACTACTTCAGGCACTAAATTTTGATCCCAAATAAACTTCGGAGACACAAAATGAATGCAAGCCCCGACCACTCAGGCAGCCACGCCATCGATGCCACGACAGATCGCTGGACCTCACTCTGGGAGCCGGCCGCCCGCCGCTACCAGCCTCTCGTCGATCAGACGACGCCGACTGTACCTCCCGCGGCCTCCCCGCTATCCGGCGCGGCAGCCCAGGCTTAGTCCGGACGAAACATTCCGGGCCACCCGGCGTCGTACGACCTCGGCCGCGACGGTGGGCCGCTTGTCCTCGCCGAGCCTTGCCCTCAGTGCGCCATTTCTACCTTTTGGTTCGCCTACAAACGCTTCCCGTCGAAGCCATTTGCTATTGCTTGATGATCCGTCTCCGCCTCTCTTGATGGATCGCCGTCAACGTCGTGCGGCCGCCCGAGTTCCCGCGGCGACGCCGGCAGGTGTCGGTATTCCCGGCCTGCAGCCGCCCATCCATGCTTGCGGCCGAAACGCCCCTTTAGGGGTCGCCGCTCCACCATCCATCACGGCGAACACCTGTGGACGCGTCGTTCCTCGCGAGCTTGCCCTTCTTCACTATTAATGATTCAGTAATACCATGTCCAGAATTCAGGCCCAACAGGACGCCCAGATGCTTCGGGCCGTCCTGCCCCTATTGACCCTCACTTTGATCGGCGAGAACGAATCTTATGGCTATCAACTTGTCGAACGGCTGGCCGGCCTGGGGCTGGACGTATCAACCGGATTGGTCTACCCCGCGCTTAGCAGACTTGAGCGCGATGGCCTGGTCAGCACGAGAAAAGTCACGTCCAGCAACGGGCCGCCCCGCAAGTACTTTGCACTCACTGCGGCCGGCACAAAAGCCAGGTCGGCCGCGAAAGAGCAGTGGCTCCTGGTAGCCGCGGCGGTCCACCAAGCAACCGAGAAGGAGCACCTCCAGCCATGACCAGCAGCACCCTGCAGACAGAGGATCCCCGCCCATCGTTTCCTGCCCGCCTACGTACGGAGACGTATCTTGCCCGTGTCGACTGGCACCTTGAGGCCGTCATGAACGGCAAGCACCGCAGGTCGACAATCAGGGAACTACGGCAAGCAATACTCTCCGATCCCCGCGGCATCGACGTAAGCCTCGACGACCTCGGATCGCCCAAGTCGCTAGCCCGGCAATATGGCGACGATGAAGACCTCCAACCTCTATGGTCAATCGGCGTCATCTCAGCAGGGTCGATGTTGTTCGCTTACTGGATCCTCTTCCTGACCTTTGCTTTTGGCATGCTGGCAGCGACGGACTCAAGCACACCCATGAAGGCGCACGCGGAATTCCTGTTCGTCGATGTCACCACCTTCTCTACAGCCGAGGCGGTTGGCATTGAGTGGACCAGCGGTTGGGCATGGCTGATCGTACCGGCGATCATCGGCGTCGTTTCTTTCTTGCTGGGCGCGCGCTGCTGGCGTCTTTTCGGCCGTTCGGGAAGACGTACGCCCTAGCGTCGCCACTGCGAGGTTCAGGACAACGGCGCCCGTACTGTCCGGCTTCCACGACGAGCCCGACATTTGTTACTGGTCCCGGCCCCTCACCAGTGAAGCCACGACTAACCGCTTCCCTGCAAGCGCGATACCCCATGGCGGCGCTGGTCCAGCCAGTCGACGCCCAGCCGAAGGCGGAACCGGAGCCTACAGCGGACGACCCCTCCACGATTCCTCGTCGACGCGTCTGACTTGCCCAGCCGGAAACCACTCCACATGATAAACGCGCCGGTCATCCACCCACTCAACAAGCCCAAAGGTCCTCGTATATTTGATGGCCCGGCCATAGATCTCCCCCACCCGGACCAGCGGCTGACTGCCAGGCTCCAACTCGATGATCTTCCCGTCATCAGGCCTGGGGTGGCTGTTATCGGCATCTATCTGCGCCAACATCCGGGCAAAGGCGGCGGAGTCTTGCTTCGGTCTCATGACAACAAGACTAGAACATATATTCGAATCAGGAATCCCTTTCCCGTACCGCACGACATCGGAGTGGTTGGGTTCGACAATTGGGAACTCTTCAGCACCACGTCCCACCCCCCGCTGACAACAGTGGACATGAACCTCGAGGACATGGGCCGCGCCGTGGCGGAGGAACTCCAGGAGGCCGTCTCGGTCAAGCCCCGGCCAAGTCGCCGTCATCCGTGCTCCACCGTCCGAAGCTGTCCCGCAAAACGGCAGTTACCCGTGGAATATATTCTGAGCACACTCAGTTATGAGTACAGTCACCCGGGATCCCAAGGCGGGCACTTGCCAAACCTCTCCCGGAACCGTCCAGCCAGCTGGCCACGACGGTAACCACAACAGAAAGTTCGTGAAAATGTACTCACTCAAGGGAGCAGTTGTCCTCGTCACCGGCGCGAACGGCGGGATCGGAACCCACTTCGTCCACACCGCCCTGGCGCGGGGCGCCAGCAAGGTCTACGCCACCGCGCGAACCCCGCGCACCTGGGACGACAACCGAATCGTTCCGCTGACTTTGGACATCACGGACCCGTCGTCCATACAGGCCGCAGTCGAGGCTGCGCCCGATGCAACCGTCCTGATCAACAACGCTGGAGCATCCGTGGCCACCTCGGGCATTCTCAGCCACACTGATGCGGAGATCCGGGCCAATGTGGAGACGAACTTCCTGGGCCCGCTCTTCCTCGCCCGCGCGTTCGCGCCGATCCTGTCGGCCAAGGACAATGCTGCGATCGTCGATATCCACTCCGCCATGAGCTGGTACGCCGTCGGTGGCATTTACAGCGCAACCAAGGCCGCCCTGTGGTCGGCCACGAATTCGCTGCGCCTGGAGCTCGCGCCCGAGGGCGTCCATGTGGTGGGCGTCCATGTGGGGTATGTGGACACGGCGATGGCCGCACACACCACCGACCCCAAGATGGACCCGGCCGAACTGGTCAACAAGGTGCTGGACGCCGTGGAGGACGGTGAATACGAGGTACTCGCCGACGAGACATCGGTCCAACTCAAGGCCGGGCTCAGCGCGCCAATAGAGGCGCTCTACCCCCAGCTCTCCCCCAGCAAGTCCCGGTAACAACAGCCGCGCCGTGGTGATGGATCAGCCCCATCGCCACGGCGCTTTCTCCCTTCACGCTTGACTACAAAACTGAGTCCACTCATAATTGAGTTAAATCACTTAGTAAAGGAGTACCGCGACATGCGCGCATTTGTTGTCACCAAATACAAGGAACCCCTCCAGGAAGCCGAAGTCGCCGAACCTGTCATAGGCGACCGTGACGTGCTGGTGCAGGTCCACGCTGCCGGGCTGAACCAGCTGGACGAAAAGATCCGATTGGGCGAGTTCAAGCAGATCCTTCCCTACAAACTCCAGCTGATCCTCGGCAACGACGTTGCAGGCACAGTGCTTCGCGTGGGACAAAGCGTGAAGGGATTCAAGCCCGGCGACGAGGTGTACGCCCGCCCCCACCAAGACCGCATCGGCACCTTCGCCGAACGGATAGCAATCGCGGAGGAAGACCTCGCGCTCAAGCCCGTAGCGGCCAGCATGGAGGAAGCCGGCTCGCTGCCACTTGTAGCGCTGACGGCATGGCAGGCCCTCGTAGAACAGGGCAATGTGCAACCAGGGCAGAAAGTTCTTATCCATGCCGGCGCGGGCGGGGTGGGATCCATCGCCATCCAGCTCGCCAAACATCTCGGAGCGACCGTTGCTACCACCGCCAGCAGCTCCAACGCCGGATTCGTCCGCGACCTCGGCGCCGACGTCGTCATCGACTACCGCAACCAGGACTTCGAAAAGCTTCTGAGCGGATACGATCTGGTGCTCGATAGCCTCGGAGGCGAAAACCTCCAGAAATCACTGCGCATCCTCAAACCAGGCGGGAAGGCGATAGGGATCGCCGGCCCGCCCGATCCGGCCTTTGCCCGCAGGGCAGGCCTCAACCCCGTGCTGCTCTTTGCGACCACTGCACTCAGCAGCAAGATCCGCCGGAAAGCAAGGAAGCTCGGCGTCAGCTATGAATTCCTCTTCATGCGGGCCAGCGGCGATCAACTTCGCCGAATCAGTGCCCTGGTGGACGACGGCGCACTGCGCCCCATCGTAGGGAGAGTCTTCACCTTCGGCCAAGCTCCGGAGGCACTGCAATCCCTGGCCGCAGGTGGCTTCCGAGGCAAAGCAGTCCTCAGCGTCACCGCCTGATCCACCGCTGCTATCCGCCCAGGAATTAATCCAATAACCCAGGAGAACCATCATCATGGACTACACCGACGCACCCAACGAGCCGGTCATCACCTCATATGCGGAGGCACCGGCCCGAACCATCACCGCCGGCGGCATCAGCTTCGCCTACCGCGAGCTTGGGCCCAGGGGCGGGATCCCCGTCATCTTCTTCGTGCATCTCGCCGCCACGTTGGACAACTGGGATCCCAGGATCATTGACCCCATTGCCAGGAACCGCCACGTCATCACCTTCGACCAGCCTGGAGTCGGCGCCTCCACAGGACACGTTCCCACCAGCATCGAAGCAATGGCCGACGACGCCTACACCTTCATCAAGGCCCTGGGCTTCACAACCATTGATGTCTTCTCCTTCTCATTGGGCGGCATGATCGCCCAGGACCTCATCTCCAAACACCCCACCCTTGTCCGCAAACTGGTCCTGACCGGAACCGGTCCCCGCGGTGGGAAGAACATCGACAAGGTGGTCCGTACCACCTACTGGGACATCCTGCGCGCGACCGTCACCCGTTCCGACCCCAAGGAATTCCTCTTCTTCAACCGCAACGTCGCCGGCAAGACCGCTGCGAAAGCCTTCATTAAACGCCTGCAGGAGCGGACCGGGAACCGTGACCAACCAATCACCACCCGCGCGTTCCAAACACAGCTCAAAGCAATCCGGAGGTACGGCCGCTCTGCCCCGTCTGACCTGTCCTTGCTCACCCAGCCCACGCTGATCGCCAACGGCGACAACGATCGAATGGTGCCTTCCAGGCTCTCCGAGGACCTTCACCGCCGCATCAAAGGTTCCCAACTGATCATCTACCCAGACTCCGGCCACGGCGGTATCTTCCAGAACCACGCCACGTTCGCACCCGCCGTCGTCGAATTCCTCACCCCCTGACCAGTACGCCGGTCAAGGCACTTGGCCCGCACTTCGATACACTCATTAGTGAGTCGAGTCATTTTGATTTCGGAGGAGCCCCTTGCCTGTCACATCCAAGCCTCTCGGACGGCGCGAGCGGAACAAGCAGGAGAAGCTGGACCGGATCACCGCCGCAGCCTCTGAACTCTTCGCCCAATATGGGGTGGAGGAGGTCACCACCCAGCAGATCGCCGACAAAGCGGACATCGGCACCGGAACCCTGTTCCTCTACGCCAAAACCAAAGGCGAACTGCTCCTCCTCGTTCAGAACGCCAACTACGCCGCAGCCCTCGAACGCGGCCGGGCCGCAGCGGAAGAAACTCCCGGCGTGCTGGATGCGGTGATGTCCATCGTGAAGCCGATCGTGGAGTGCAACCGAACCCAGGTCGACAACGGACGCTTCTACCTGCGCGAAATGGTATTCGGAGACCCCACAGAGCCACACCACAGCGCAGCCCTGGCGATCGTTGGGGAAACCGAGGAAGCCATCGCCACCGTATTCACCCGGGAAGGACTGGCTGATGCCCAAGACGCCGCGACGACAGCACGGGTTGTGTCTGCGGTCATGTTCATGACCATGGCAGCAAGTGACAACACCGGCATTGACATCGAGGCCCTGGTGCAGGAAATCAGGACCCAGATTCGGCTGTTGATACCACGCTGAAACGGGCCGGGTCCCCTGCTTCCCGCTAGAGCGCCGCCCGGATCTTCTTCAGGTGCAGCCCCCGGCAAGGGATGGCTGCTGAGACGAGGTCCTGGCTGTGCTGGTGCTGCGGATCGGCGAAGAACTTCTGGGTGTCCGTGAGTTCAACCAGACGGCCTTGGAAGAGAACGGCGACCCGCTGGCACATGTGCCGGACCACGTCCATGTCGTGGGTGATGACCACAAGGGTCATGCCGCGCTCCCGGTGGAGGCGTTTGAGCAGGTCCAGGATGGTTCGCTGGGTCAGCGCATCCAGGGCCGAGGTGGCTTCATCGCAGATGAGCACCTCGGGTTCCAGCAGCAGTGCCCTGGCAATCGTGATGCGCTGCAACTGGCCGCCGGAGCACTGGCTTGGGCGCCTGTCCAGCAGGTCAGGGTCCAGCTCGACCTCCTCCATGGCTTCCCTGAGCAGCTGGCTCCGTTCGGCAGATGTCAGTTGTTTGCGGGGTTGAAGCGGGGCTTCCAGGCTGGCGCGCAGCGTCATCCGGGGATCGAAAGAATCGTGCGGTTCCTGGAAGACCAGCTGCACGGCGGTGGGGGCACTCGTTCCCCCTGCAAGCGTCCTGTCGATGCTCCCGCTGCTGATCTCTTCCAGCCCAACGATCGCCCGGGCAAGGGTGCTCTTCCCGGACCCGGATTGGCCAAGGACGCCCAGGATCTCCCCCTGCTTCACATCGAGTGAAACGGAGTCCAGCGCCGGGTGGTCAACGCCACCCCCGCCCCAGCGTCGTCCGGAGCCGAAGTTTTTGACCACGTTTTTCAATGTCAGAACGGTCCGCTCGGGTACCCGGGCATCTGAGGTGCTGGTGGGCGACAGGTTGGACGCATCACGGAGGCTGCGTGCATAGGCAGTCCGGGGACTCCCAAGCACAGCTTCGGTGGTGCCGGACTCCACGATCACTCCGGCTTCCATCACCAGCACCCGGTCAGCGAAGGCGGCCACGGAAGCAAGGTTGTGCGTGATATAGAGGATGCCCAGCCCGCGCTGGATCCGTTGCCGGTCGAGCAACTCCAGGATTTGCTGCTCCAGCACCTTGTCCAGTGCGGAGGTCGGCTCGTCAGCGAGGAGGATGTCTGGCTGACCTGCCAGGGCCATGGCTGTCATTGCCCGTTGCGCCATCCCGCCGGACAACTGGTGCGGGTACGCCCGCGCGCCCCGGGCCGGATCCTCAAAGCCGACATCGGCAAGCAATTCGTGCACCTTCGCATCGGCCGCCCTGCCTCGCAAACCACCGTGAAGCTTCAGTGGTTCCTTCAGATGCCTGCGGATGGTTCTGTTCGGGTTGAACATCCTTTTGGGTTGCTGGAAGAGCATCCCCAGCCGACCGCCCCGGATTCGGTTAAGTTCAGTCTCCGGGGCGCGGGCCACGTCCACAGCGCCGAGCCTGATGGAGCCGGAGGCCATCTCCAGTTGCCCGGGCAGTAGCCGCAGAATGGACTTGGCAGTCATGGTTTTGCCGGAGCCCGAACCACCCACCAAGGCGACGAACTCGCCCGGCTTAACCGAGAGACTGACCCCTGACAGCACATTCCGTTCGGTACCGGCGTTGCGAACCGTCAGATCTTCGATCACGAGCTCAGGCATGCTGACCCTCCACCACAAGAACGTCCACGGGATCCGCGGCCCGGCGGGATGCCCGCTGGCCAATAAGGGTGACGCACAGAGCCACCAGGAAGATGGCAAGACCAGGTGCGATGATGCCCCACGGAGCCCTCTCCGCGTACGGCTGGGCCGCAGCAAGCATGGATCCCCAATCAGATTGCGGCGGCTGGACGCCAAGCCCCAGGTAGGACAAGGCACCCACGCTGATCAGCAGCTGCCCGAACCGAAGGGTCGCCTGCCCCAGCATCGGTGCGGCCAGGTGCGGCAGGATGTGTCGGAAAATAATGAACGACGGCGGACACCCCACCACACGCGCCGCTTCAATGAAGCCGCGTGAGGACACGTCATAGGCAAGAGTCCGGGCAAGCCGGGCAAAGGGCGTCCATCCAGTGACGGTCAGGGCCACCAACAACGACGTGAAGCCGGTACCCATCGCAGCCACAATGAAGAGCGCTACTACCATCTCCGGCAGGGCCAGCAGGACGTCGTTGGTGCGCGTAAAGAATTCATCCAGCCAACCCTTGCGGCGCGCACTAAGCACACCGATCGCCAAGCCAATGACCCCGGTCAGCACTGTTGCCAGTGCCGCCACCACCAAAGAAAAGCGACCGCCGTCGAGCAAGCGGCTTAGTGTGTCCCGGCCCAAATGGTCCGTTCCCAACCAGTGGTCGCCGCTGGGCGGCGCCAGGCGCGCAGCGAGGTTTTGCGCGTCCGGCGGGAAGGGCACCAGCCATGGGGCGGCCGCTATCGCTGCCACAATCAGGGCGAGGACGACGACGGCGGCGCGGTCGATCACTGAACTCCTATGCAAGGGCGCCACTCACCTTAGGGCTGAGAATGCGGTGGACGAAGTCAGCGAGCGTCGTGATCGCTACTGCGAGGGCCACCACAACCACTACGCCTCCCTGAGCCAACGGAATGTCGCTGTTGACCACAGCGTCGTACAGGAGACGCCCCATGCCCGGGATGGCAAAAATGACCTCAACAATTACCGACCCTCCCAAAAGTCCGGCGAACCAGACGGCGAAAAGTGTGGACAACGGAACCAGTCCGTTGGGAATCACATGCCGCCAGACTGTTTGCACGCGGCTCAGGCCACGGGCCCTTGCAGCCTGGATGTGTTCGGCGTCAAGGGCGTCGATCATGCCTGCACGGACAGCCGAGGTGAAGAAGCTGATGGGCCGCAATGCCAGCGTTACCGCCGGCAGGACAACGGACGATGCTGTGTTCCATCCTGCGGACGGGAACATTGACAATCTAAGCGCGAATACCAGGACCAAAAGCGGCGCCAACCAGTATTCCGGCATCGCGATGAAGGATTGGGTAACTGTGGTGATGAGCTTGTCGGTCTTGCCGCCCTGCTTCAGCGCCGCAACAATCCCCAGCGGAAGCGAGACCACCACGGCGGCCCCCAAGGCCACCAGCACGAGGCTGAGCGTGATGCCCAGCGCCGGCATGACCTGATCAACCACGGGCGTGCGGCTGATATGTGAGAGCCCCATGTCTCCGGTAAGGAAGTCTCCCAGCCAGCGCAGATACTGAACGGGAAGAGGGTCCTGGAGCCCAAGGCTTGAACTCAGTGCGTGAACGGTCGAGTCGTCCACGACGTCGCCGGCGACGCGGGACCTGATGATCTTTCGGACAGGATCGCCAGGCGTGACGTAGGGAATAAGGAAAACGGCGAAAGACGACAGCAGGACGGCGGCCACGAGGGTCGCCGTCCGCTTCGCGAGGAACGTGATCATGCGTTTTGGTTCGCTGGTCCCGGATCCTCAGGAGCCGGACTTGGCTGTATCGGCCGTCAGAACGTAGCGGGACAGGGGGTCCTGCACATAGGAAAGCACGTTGCTGCGGACGGCATCCGTCGCTTGTTCGTTGACGAGCCAAAGGTTGACGGCCTGGTCGTCCAGGATCCCCCCGGCCTGGGCATACAGCTTGTAGCGTTCTTCGGTGTTGGCTGTTTGGGCCGCCTTCGCGATGAGCTGGTCGTACCCGTCGTCGCAGAAGTGGCTGAGGTTGTACGTACCCTTGCAGGTGTAATCGGCCGTCAGGAATCCAATGGGGTCCGCGATGTCGATCAGCCTGTTGCGTTGGCTGAGGATCATGTCGTAGTTGCCGGCAAGAACGTCCGGCTCGGCTGCGGCGTATTCCTTGGCCTGGATGCTCACCGGGACACCGATGTTCTTCAGGTTGTCCTGGATGACCGTAGCGACGTCCGCGAACTCTGCCCGCTCCACGATGGCGATGATTTCCAAGGGGCGGTCCGCGGAGTACCCGGCGTCCGCCAGGAGCTTCCTGGCTTCCTCCACGTTCTGCTTGGGCGAACTTGCCTCGGGTGAGGCCCACGGTTCGGAGGACGCGAAGGGACCCGCTGCGGGAAGGGCCGCACCCTCGTAGACGCTGGCGGACAGTGCTTCGAGGTCCAGGGCGGACCGAAGTGCCTTGCGGAACCCGAGGTTATTGAACGGTGCCCGACCGTTGTTCATGTAGAGCGTGGCCGTCCGGGGAGAGTCTGCCTTGAGGACAGAAACCCCGGGCGCGTTCTGCAGGGAGGACAGGGAGGCGGCAGGGATGGAGAGCGAAATATCGGCTTCCCCTGTTTGGACTTGGGCCGCGCGCGTGGCGCCGTTGGTAATGAACCGGACCTCTGCCCCGGCGAGTTTGACCTCGCCGCCCCAATAATCGGGGTTGCGGTCGAGGGTCAGGGACTGCTTGGCCTTCTCAGAGACGGGAGTGAACGGGCCGGTGCAGTGACCGAAGGGATCGACCGTCGCGCCCTGGTATGCAGCCGGTGCGAGGATGCCGGTGTTGACGCTGGCGAGGCGGAACGGGACGAGCGGACTTTCCGCCGGCGTGGTCACCCGGACGGTTCTGGCGTCGATGGCTTGGACGCTGCTCACGGTGCTGGGGCCGAACGCCCTGGCGGGCACCTTAGCTTTGAGCACGGAGTTCAAGGACGCTGCCACTGACTCGGCTGTGAGTTCGGTACCGTCCTGGAATTTGACGCCGTCGCGGATGGTGAAGTCCCACTCAAGGGGTGAGACCTGCTTCCACTCCTTGGCGAGGAACGGCATCACTTTGCCCTGGGCGGCATCATACTTGGTCAACGTTTCCAGGCAGCCGGACAGCGAGAGGACGTAAGCAGCGTCGGATTCCAATGCCCAATTGGCTACAGGGGCACGAAAGTTGTCCACCACGATGCGCTGGTTCGGGTCGGCCACCTTACCCTCAGTGCCGGGCTGGCCTCCGCTCAGGCCGCAACCTGTAAGGGTAAGGAGGGCGGCAAGCCCTGTCACGGAGAATCGGCTGAGTTTGCGCAAAGGAACCGCCTGCTGAGAACGCCCGAACGGGTGGGCTTGAGGAAAATGAAGACTATTTAGGTTAGCCTTACCTCTTTCTACCGCGAAAATGACGCGCCCGTTCCTCCGTAACAATGTGCGCAAGCCCACAGGCTGTCGTCAGAGCGTGCCGGCGTCTATGACGAAACGGTAGCGGACGTCGCTCGCCAGCACCCGCTCGAAGGCTTCGTTGATCTGTCCGGCGCGGATGACTTCCACCTCTGCTCCGAGTCCATTGGCGGCACAGAATTCCAGCATTTCCTGAGTTTGGCGGATGCCGCCCATCTTGGAGCCCGAGAGGTTGCGCCGCATTCCAATGAGGGACCAGGCGCGTTGACTCAATGGCTTCGAAGGCAGGCCTACCAAAACCATGGTGCCGCCGAGGGAAAGCAATGAAAGGTAGGCGTCAACATCGATGTCCGCAGAAACAGTGTTAATGACCAGATCCAGTTGCCCCTCGAGGTACTTGAACGTTTCGGGTTCCGATGTTGCGTAGTACTGCTGGGCGCCGAGCCGGAGCGCGTCCTCCTTCTTCTTCAGCGACTGGCTGAGGACGGTCACCTCGGCTCCCATGGCGGCGGCAATCTTGACGCCGATATGGCCAAGGCCGCCCATGCCGATGATGGCTACGCGTTTCCCCGGCCCTGCCCGCCAGTGACGCAGCGGGGAATACATGGTGATGCCCGCGCACATCAGGGGTGCCGCATCCTGAAGGGAAATGCCGTCGGGAATATTCAGGACGTATTTCTCGTCCACAACGATGCTGGTGCTGTATCCACCGGCGGTGGGGAGCCCGTCACGTCCGAACGAGTTGTAGGTGCTGGTGGAGCCTTGCAAGCAGTACTGTTCCTCGCCCGCACGGCAATTGGCGCATTCCCTGCAGGAATCAACAAAGCAACCCACGCCAACCCGGTTTCCCACGAGGTGGCGGGTGACTCTTCGTCCGACCGCTTCCACCACGCCAGCTATCTCGTGACCGACTACCAGTGGGTACCGGACCCCTGACCACTCTCCGCGGGCAGCGTGGATGTCTGAATGGCAGATCCCGGTGTACTTGATGGAAATTCGAACGTCGTAGTCACCGGGATCCCGCCGTTCCACGGTGCCGGGCTCAAGGCCGGATGTTGGGGAAGAAGCTACATAAGCCTGGGCAATGGTGGGCATACCAGCGGCGTCTTTCAGTATCGGGTCAGGTGGAGGGAAGTCGCAGAACTCAGGGATACGGGACGAACCCGAGCTTTTTGTCCACAATGTTCTGCAGTGGCAGGCCACGGCTGAACCGCCAGAGGTTCTCCACGAACAGCTGGCCGAGATCGTCGAGGTAGTCCTCGGTATCGCCACTCATGTGCGGAGTAAGAATGACGTTGTCCATGCTCCACAACGGATGCCCGGCAGGCAGTGGTTCGGGATGAACCACATCCAAGGCCGCCCCGGCAATGGACCCGGAGGTCAGTGCCTGCACCAAGGCATCAGTGCGGACCAGTTCGCCGCGGCCGACATTGATGAGCTGGGCGGTAGGTTTCATGGCCGCGAGCACATCGGCGTCCACCAAGCCCCTGGTGTCTTCCGTCAGCGGTGCGGCCAGCACGAGGTAGTCGAAGCCGGGAACAACCAGGGCAAGGTCTTCCGAGGAATGGATCTCATCGAAAGACGCGTCCCCGGGTCGGCTGCTGCGGCCGGCACCGCTGACACGCAGGCCCACGGCACGGAACAGGGACGCGATCTCACGCCCGATGGATCCGGTCCCAACCACCAGTACGCGCTGGCCCTGAATCTTGCGAGTGACGCGGTGCTGCCAGCGCCCGGCCTGCTGGAGCCTCAGCGAACCCTGCGAGTCCTTTGCGATGTCCAGGACGAATCCCAGCGCGAACTCGGCAATCGCGCGGCTCAGGACCCCACGCGAATTCGTGTAGACAACCCCGCTGTTGATCAGGTCATCGAAGAGGAGCTGGCTGATGCCGGCCGCCGACACATGGACCCACTTCAGCGACGAGGCCGCGGCCCAGTTCTCGCGCAGTGCCGGGGAGAATGAATGCCATTGGTACAGCACGTCCGCGCCGTCAAGCGCCTCGGCCAAACCGTCCGCCTTGGTCAGGCGGAGCTCAGCCAGCTCCTGCACTTCGTCCAGTCGGGGCGGCAGGTCCTCCCGGTACAGCACAGCGACGACCGGCCTTTTGGGTTCGGCGACCGTCATGATGACGACGCCGCTGCTGCCGCCGGCTTTCCGGAAGTCCCCGCATCCAGGGAGTCAGCGGCGTACAAGTCGTCGATGGCGGCCAGGACCGCCGCCGTGAACTCCGACGTCGACGACGGTCCCCCGACATCGCGGGTGCCAAGGCCTTCGCGCAGTACCGACTCGAACGCCAGCTGCAAGTGCCCTGCAGCCTCAGGATGGCCCAGGTGCTGAAGCATCATCGCTCCGGACCAGATCTGACCCACCGGGTTTGCCAGCCCCTTGCCTGCAATATCCGGAGCTGATCCGTGCACGGGTTCAAAAAGCGACGGGTAGTCCCCGTCCGGGTTCAGGTTGGCACTGGGGGCCACGCCAATGGACCCGGTAACGGAACTGCCGAGGTCAGAGAGGATGTCTCCCAGCAGGTTGGAGGCGACAATGACGTCATAGGTCCACGGCTTCAGGACCAAGTGCGCAGCCAGCGCGTCCACCAGTTCGCTGCTGAGCGTCACGTCAGGGTAGAGCCGGGTGGTTTCCTCCACCACTTCGTCCCAGAAGGGCATGGTGTGGATAATGCCGTTGCTCTTGGTTGCCGAGGTCAGGTGACCGCTCCGCGAGGATGCCAGCGATGCAGCGTAGTGTGCTGCCCGCGATACGCCCAGCCGGGTGAAAATCGTTTCCTGGACCGCCGTCTCGTGCGGCAGCCCGCGGTAGGTGCGGCCACCAACCTCCGAGTACTCCCCTTCGTTGTTTTCACGCACGATGAGCACATCGATCGGCGTCTTGTTGGCCAGGGGCGACTTCACGCCGTCGAGCGTTTTGACCGGACGGAGGTTGATGTACTGCTGGAATTCGCGCCGGATGGGGATCAACAGCCCCCACAGCGATTCGGCGTCCGGGACCTCAGGTGAGCCGACGGCGCCAAGGAAGATGGCGTCGTGCTTCGCGAGCACTTCCAAACCGTCAACGGGCATCATCCGTCCGTGTTCGCCGTAGTAGTCCGATCCCCAGGGCAGGTAGGTGAATTCACAACGGATGGAGTGAAGCTGCGCGATCCGTTCGAGGCATTCGATGGCTGCGGGAACAACTTCCTTACCGATTCCGTCGCCGGCGATGACTGCGATTTTATGGGTAGTCATGATGCATTCCGTTCTGAGGTGGCGGTGAGCTGCTGCCATCGGGTGGCGGATCCGGCCAATTTGATGATGGTGCTTTTTGGTTCGGTCATCTCGCGTACCGCGTGCTTCACGCCTTCACGGCCCACACCGGACTTCTTGAAACCGCCAAAGGGCATGGAGTCAATCCGGACATCGCTGGTCTCGTTGATGACCACAGCCCCCACATGCAGCTTGTCGGCAATGGCCAAGGCCAAGCCGATCGACTCAGTAAACACCCCGGCCTGAAGCCCGTATTCTGAAGCATTAGCGGCGTGGATGGCGTCATTGACCTGGATGAAGGGCGCGATGCTGACGACCGGGCCAAACACTTCCTCCCTGATGACCCTGGCGTCTGCAGGTACATCGCTGAGAACAGTCGGCTGGTAAAAAGCGCCGCGGCGCTGACCGCCCACGTGCACAGTGGCGCCGGCTGCCTTGGCCTCCTCCACCCAGTCCTCCACACGACGGGCTTCCGCTTCGGTAATCAGCGGTCCGATGTCCGTAGCCCGGTCCAATTTCGCTCCGGTTCGGAGGGCACTGGTCCCGGCGACCACTTTTTCAAGGACTTCTTCGAACAGGGAGATGTGCACATAGACCCGCTGCACGGACAGGCAGTTCTGACCGGCCACGCCGAAGGCACCGGACACGATTGCCTTGGCAGCGGCCCCCGCGTCAGCGTCTGCGCAGACGATTGTGGCGTTGTTGCCGCCGAGCTCAGAAAGGATCTTCTTTGATCCCGCGGCGGCAGCAATACGATCCGCCGTCTTTGGTCCGCCGGTGAAGGAAATGAGGTCCACGTGGGGGTCGGTCACGATCGCCTCGGAGACGCCCGGCCCCGAGACGACAGCGGCGAGCCTGCCGGCCGGGACGCCCGCGTCCAGCAACAGCTGGACGAAGGCAAGTCCCGTCAGGGGCGTACGGCCCGAAGGTTTAAGCACGACGCCGTTGCCTCCGATCAGCGCCGGACCCAACTTGTGTGCCACCAGGTTCAGCGGATCATTGAACGGGGTGATGGCCGCGATGATTCCCACGGGTTTCCGGTTGTACCAGCCGATCTTGTTGGCCCCGGCCATGCTGTCTTCAAAGGCGAGTGTTTCTCCAACGAGTTCGCTGGACGCCGCAGCGGAAAGACGTAACGTCTCGATGCACCGGCGCACTTCACGCTCAGCTTCGGTGATGGTCTTGCTGCTTTCGGCTGCAATGATCTCCGCGAAACGCCCGTCCTGCTCGGCAAGCAGCGCTGCGGCCCGCTCCAAGGCCTCCCGGCGGTCCCGGAGAGCCCAATCATCTTCCTGGAGGTGACGATGAATGAAGGCAACGGCCCTGCGGACATCCTGCGGGGACGATGAACACACTTCCCCCAGCAAGAGTCCATCTTCGGGATCCCGGACCTCTACGGTCATCCCGGCTGTCTCCCAACGGCCTTCGATGAACGCGCCACCTGGCAGTGCGGCGATGCTTGCCCGCCTGTAGGCGGTCTCCTGAGCCGGTTTTGGGCGCTCTCCAGCGACTTTCGTTGATGAACTCATGGATACCTTTGTCCTGCTTACTTGATCCGGTCGATGACTTTTGCCGCTGCCCCGATGAAGGGCAGGAACCATGGCGGCCCGAAGTGGCCGGGCACTGGCGGGTTCCTCAGGTCTTCCCAGACGTTCGCTTGCTTGTCCCCGGCCATGTAGTGGGCCATTCGCTTGCCCATGTGGGCTGCCATCTGCACGCCGTGGCCGCTGTAGCAGAGCGAGTAGAAGAGACCGTCGTGAACGCCTGCGTGGACCATCTGGTCCATGGAGAGGTCGACCAGGCCGCCCCAGATGTAGTCCACCTCCACGTTCGCCAGGTACGGGAAGAGTTCCGTCATGGCCTTATGCAGAATCCCGGCACTCTTGACATCGGAGTCCGGGCTGGAGAGTGCAAAGCGTGCCCGGCCACCGAACAGCAACCTGTTGTCTGGAGTGATCCGGAAGTAGTAGGTGAGCATCTTGCTGTCGGACGCCTGGCGCCTGTTCGGAAGAATCCGGTTGACCACGTCTTCGGGCAAAGGCTCGGTGACGATGATGAAGCTGCCCACCGGGATGACTCGGCGCTGAAGCCACGGAGTGACATTGCCTGTGTAGCCGCTGGTGGCAACCAGCACCTGCTTGGCCCTGGTGATCCCCCGGGTGGTGTGGACATCGTGGACTGTCCCCGCAACCTTCTTCAGCTCGGTAACACCCGCGTTTTCGCAGATCGATGCTCCGTTGTCAGCGGCCACCTTGGCCAGCCCATGAACGAACTTCCCCACATGCAGGCCCGCACCCAGGGGATCCATCATGGCGCCCTGGTAGAAGTCCGTTCCAATTTCGCTGTGGATTTCTGACTTCGGGATGACGTTCACGTGGTGGTCAACAAGGTTGGCGAGCAGTTCCTGGGACTTCAGGAATCCGTCGTAGTGCGACTTATGGAACGCAAGCGAGAGCTTGCCGAATCGCTGAAAATCACAATCGATGCCGTTGTCGTGTACCAGCTTCTCGATGGTTTCGATGGCGTCGTTGTATTCGCGGAACATCTCTACCGCGCGCGGCGCCCCGTATCGCTTTACGGCCGTACTAAAGCCAATGGCCAAACCAGTGGTTGCCATGCCCCCGTTGCGGCCCGATGCGCCCCAGCCGACAGTGTGGCGTTCGAACACAGCAACACTGGCGCCTTGCTTGGCGAATTCAAGGGCAGCGGACAGTCCGGTAAAGCCGGCGCCGATAATCGCAACATCAACGTTCTCGGGGACCGGAGTGCGGCGGTAGTCGCCGGAGGGCTCTGCAGTATCGAGCCAGTAGGGAACAAGTTTCACGGTTTGGCCTTTCGCCTCGACGTCGGTTCAGAGACCGAGGTATGTGTTGATCTCATCCAGGGACTTGGCCGTGCGGAGGTCGTAGCCATCACCGATGGGGTCGTAGCCGCGGTCCAGCATCCAGAGGTTCCGGAAACCCATGTCGTGCATGGGATGCATGTCGTAACGGGTGTGGGAGGAGATGTGCAGGAAGTCCTCCGGCTTGGCATTCAGGGTGTCCAGCATGTATTCGAAGGCCTGGTAGCGCGGCTTATACGCCTGGGCCTGCTCGGCGGTAAGGACGGAGTGGAAGTTTGCGCCGAGCCTGGGAATGCTGATGTCCAGGAAGCTGTCGTCGGCGTTTGACAGGGCCACGAGCTGGAAGTTGTCGCCCATGAGTTTGAGTGGGGCCGGCACGTCGTCGTGGGCACCCCAGCCGCGGACCGCCTCGGCAAACGCTGCGCCTGCTCCTTCGGTGGGCCCAATGCCCCAACGCTTGCACACGCGATCAAAAGAATCCTGAAGGATCTGCTCATAGGGCTTGAAGTCCCCCAGGACCTCGTCAAACCTGTATCCGCGGAACTGCTTCTTGAACGTTGGCCACTGCTCTTCAGAGATACGTCCGTCGAGCAAACGCCGGGTGGTGGGATCGATGTCGAAGTTGATCAGCGTGCCGTAGATATCAAAGGAGATGTACTTCGGCCGGAAGTTGCTCTCTGCCATGTCGATTCCGTTTCTTGTCGGGAGATTGAAGCGGGCGGGCCGCTGGTAAAGGTGTCGGGCGAGGCTGGATTCCGCCGCAATTGCAGGGCTGGCGGGGTGCGGGCTGCTCGACCGATGACTCGACTCTAGGGCGTTAAATTGTCAATTGTCAACAGTTTCTCACGGCAAATCAGAACGGTTCTCATCGGGCAGATTTCAGGAAAAACTTTCTGTAAATTGTTGACAATCTACTTTTGAGAGGGTTGCATTGCTGTAGATGACGGAGAGATCCGGATCACATTTCAACTTAAAGACTCCCCCTCCCCCCACCGCCCGACCCCTCGAAGGGAAGCACTATGAAGATTCGCACGAAAGCTCAGACGGCCGCTGCCGGACTTGCCGTTCTGCTGGCGCTGAGCGCATGTGGCGGCACCGCCAACAGCGACTCTGCAGACAGCAGCAAGACAGCCAACACCACCGACATTTCCGAGGGCGTCCAGCCTGACGAAAAGGCCGTGAGCCTCTTGCCCGCATCCTATAAGGAGAAGGGGGAACTGACGGTGGCAATGGACCTTCATTACCCGCCGACAACCTTCCTCGCCGAAGACAACTCCACTGCGATCGGCCTGAACCCGGACATCGCCCGCTTGGTAGCCAAGAAGCTCGGCTTGAAACTGAAGTTCCAGGACACGAAGTTCGACACCATCGTTCCCGGCTTGGATGGCGGACGCTACGACTTCACCGCCACGACCATGTCCAAAACGGATGAGCGCCTTAAGGTCCTGGACATGATCGACTATTTCAAGGCCGGAAGCTCAGTAGCCGTAAGCGCGGGAAATCCCCTGAAGCTCACCAACGAGACCCTTTGCGGTAAGAACATTGCCGTCACGCAGGGTTCGACCGGCCAGCTCAAGCGCCTCCCGGCCCTGAACGAGCAGACCTGCACGTCCAAGGGACAGCCGGCGATCAACGCAGTCACGCTGCCCAATGTCCAGGAAGCCTTGACCCAGCTGGCATCCAAGCGCATCGATGGCATCTTCTACGACACCACGTCCCTCGCGTGGGCCGGAAAGCAGCAGCCCAACGCCTTCACCCTCCTGACCCCGCAGGTTAACGTCGGCGCGAGCGACCTTACCGCCATCGGCGTCAAGAAGGGCTCGCCCCTGACCCCCGCCCTTCAGGCAGCCATCCAGTCAGTCCTGAACAGCCCTGAGTACAAGAAATCACTGGAGACCTGGGGACTTGAATCCGGCGCCATCACTGACGCCAAGTTGAACTAGCGGGTCACCGATGAGACAAGCAACTATTGAGAGAAGCAAACCGGCAATGAACGGGATGGACGCGACACTCAAACCTCGAATCCGTCGCAGGAGCACCTTTGAATACGTCGCATGGGTCCTCTGCATTGTGCTTGGCCTGGGCATCCTGGCCTCCGTAGCAACGAACCCGAATTTCAAATGGGACGTCGTGGCGAAGTACTTCACCCACGAGGCGATCCTTCGCGGGCTGATGCTCACCATCTTCCTCACCGTGGCCAGCATGGTACTGGGTACCCTCCTGGGCCTGGTCATCGCCATCATGAGGTCCTCGAAAATCAAGCCGATCGCGGCCACGGCAGGTCTCTTCATTACCTTGTTCCGCGGCACCCCTGTCCTGGTCCAACTGATTTTCTGGTTCAACATCGCAGCCCTCTACCCGAACCTGACCATCGGTATCCCGTTCACCAACATCGGCACTGCGATCGATACCAACGCCCTCATGGGCCCGATCACCGCAGCCCTGATCGGCCTGACCTTGAACGAAGCGGCCTACATGGCGGAGATTATCCGCGGCGGATTCTCTTCGGTGGGCAAAGGACAAATTGAAGCGGCCGACTCCCTGGGCATGAGCGCATCCATGAAAATGCGTAAGGTCATCATTCCCCAAGCAATGCCCTCCATCATCCCCGCTACAGGCAACCAGGTCATCGGAATGTTCAAGGAAACCTCCCTGGTCTCCGTCCTGGGTGTGGCCGAACTCCTCCAGAGCGCCCAGCTCATTTACGCCCGCACCTACGAAACCATCCCGCTGCTGATCGTCGCGAGCCTCTGGTACCTCGTCATGACCCTGCTGCTGAGCTACCCCCAATCCAAGCTCGAGCAGAAATACTCCCACACCTCCGTACGGGTCCCCCGCAAGGCCCGCAAGGTGACACTCACCGCACCGGAAGGCATCGCACGATGAACGCTGACGGCACCATCCACGCCCGCCGAATCCGCAAATCCTTCGGACCCAAAACGGTCCTTCACGATATCGACCTCGACATCGCCAGCGGTGAAATCTGCTGCATCATCGGCCCCAGCGGCTCCGGCAAGTCCACCCTCCTGCGCTGCATCAACGGCCTCGAGACCGTCGACTCCGGAGTGCTCAAAGTCAACGGCGACGACTTTGGGTACTACGAAACCGAGAACGCCTACCACGCTCTGCCACCCAGGAAACTGGCCGAACAGCGCACCCGTGTCGGCATGGTGTTCCAACAATTCAACCTCTTCCCCAACATGACAGCCCGCCAGAATGTCATGTCCGGACCGGTCCTGGTCAAAGGTGCCGACAAGAAGCAATCCGCCAAACGCGCCCAGGAGCTGCTCACCAGCGTCGGCCTTGGAGCCTTCGGCGACCGCTACCCTGCGGAACTCTCCGGCGGCCAGCAGCAACGCGTGGCCATCGCCCGCTCACTGGCGATGGATCCCGAAATCATCCTCTTCGACGAACCCACCAGCGCCCTGGACCCCGAAAAGGTCGGGGAAGTCCTCAGTGTCATGCAGGACCTCGCCAAGAAGGGCATGACCATGGTCGTTGTCACCCACGAAATGGGCTTCGCCCGCGAAGTAGCAGACACCCTGCTTTTCATGGACGAAGGTTTCGTCGTAGAACGCGGCGACGCACGCGAGATACTTACCGATCCAAAAGAACCCCGTACCCAAACCTTCCTGAAGCAGGTGCTCTAAACCATGGATGGAAAACTTGCAGTCATCGGCCTGGGCAGCATCGGAAGCATGGCCCTGTGGCAGGCCTCGCGGTTGTCCGATTCTGTAGTGGGTTTCGAAGCGCAAGCCCCTGCCCACGCGCGCAGTGCAGCCGGCGGAGACACCCGACTCTTCCGCATGATCTACCGCGGCAACCCTGCCTACTATCCCATCCTGGCTCGTTCCCGCGAACTATGGGCAGAACTTGAAGCAGAGACCGGGCAGAGCATCCTCACCCGCTGTGGTGGTCTCTCCATCGGCACCAACGACGGACCATACCTCCGCAGCCTGCTCGAGACGACACGAGAAACGGGCGCTGCCCACCACGTCCTCACCCGTGAGGAAATGGCTGCACGCTACCCCCAGCACAACCTCCGCGCCGACGACATCGCCATCCATGACCCCAACGCAGGCGCCCTGCGAACCGACCGCGCCATCACCGCGGCCATCACAGCAGCGGAAGCCAACGGCGCATCCGTCAACACCAACACTCCTATCGAGAGCATCACTGACACCGACGACGGCGTCGTTGTCACTTCCGGTGCAAACTCCTGGACTTTCGAACGGGTCATCGTCGCCTCGGGCGCCTGGTCCAAGCAGCTCATGCCGGAATATCTCAAACGCCATACGGAAACCAGGCGGATCTTCCTCTCGTGGTTCGTCGCCCGGGACGCGGAGCAGTTCGCCCCGGAGAAATTCCCCGTCTTCATCAGGATTTCGGGTGATCGTTCCATGTACGGCGCTCCCGCAGTGGATGGTGTCACCGTCAAAGCCACTCTGGACGGTCGCGGGGCACCCACACCCGCTGCCGATTCCGTGCCCCGCGACCTCAGCACAGCGGAGATCAAGGAAACCACGGAGACGGTTTCGGAATTCTTCCCGGGTTTGATCCCAAGCATCGTGCGTTCGGATGCGTACCCGGACCTCTTCACCTCCGATTCCCACCCGCTGATGGGCTTCCTCGGCGGGTCCAGCAGGATCTACTCGGCCACTGGATATTCGGGAGCCGGCTTCAAGATGGCCTCCGGCTACGGAGAAATCGCGGCCAGCGAAGCACTCGGTAAGCGCTGGTTCGATGATTTGGACTTCCTGCGCCCCCAGAGGTTTCAGCAGACCCAGTGAGTATCGCGCTGATCAGGACATTCGTTCGGATCGCGTATTGTTGACAATCTACAGTTCCTAAGAAAGTATGAAGCCATGGCAACACTTAGCCCGATCCTGAAGCAGGCGACCCCCGTGGTTGTCGATCACGCCGCAGGCAGCTGGATCCACGCGACCGACGGGAAAAAATACCTGGATTTCACCACCGGGATCGGCGTCACCAGCACCGGTCACTGCCATCCCGATGTTGTGGCCGCCGCCCGCGAACAGGTGGGCAGGATTGTCCACGCGCAATACACCACCGTCATGCACAAGCCCCTGTTGGAACTCACCGAGCTCCTCGGCACAGTATTGCCGCAGGGTCTGGACAGCGTCTTTTACGCAACGTCGGGCTCGGAAGCAGTGGAAGCCTCCATCCGGCTGGCCCGCATGGCCACCGGCCGGCCAAACATCATCTCCTTCCAGGGTGGTTTCCACGGCCGGACCGTCGCCGCGGCCTCCCTGACCACTGCGGGAACAAAGTTCCGCTCAGGATTCTCGCCCATCATGGGCGGCGTCCACGTAGCCCCGTTCCCGCATTGGTACCGGTACGGCTGGGACGAAGCCACCGCCGTCGAATTCGCACTGAAGGAACTGGACCACCTCCTGCTGACCATCAGCGCCCCGAGCGACACGGCCGGCTTCATCATCGAACCCGTCCTCGGCGACGGCGGCTACATTCCCACCCCTGTTGCCTTCCTCCAAGGGCTGCGCGAGCGCGCGGACAAGCACGGCATCGTGCTGGTCCTTGATGAAGTCCAGGCCGGAGTCGGCCGCACCGGCAAGTTCTGGGGACACGACTGGGCGGGCATAACGCCCGACGTCGTCATCACCGCCAAGGGCCTCGCCAGCGGCTTCCCCATCTCGGCAATCGCCGCCTCCAAGGAACTCATGGGCAAGGCCTGGCCTGGTTCCCAGGGCGGAACCTACGGAGGGAACGCCGTCGCGGCAGCAGCCGGTGTCGCCACCCTCGGCGTCATCAAGCGCGAAAACCTCGTGGAAAACGCTCGTCTCCGCGGCGAGGAACTACGGGCAGGGCTGGAGGCGATCCAAGCCGGATTCAGCGGAATTGGCAACGTCCGCGGCCGGGGCCTGATGCAGGGTGTCGAATTCACAGCAGCGGACAAGACCCCCGATGCCGCTACTGCACTGGCTGTCCAACAGGCAGCCATCAAGGAAGAACTCCTGCTCCTCACCTGCGGTCCGCACGGCAACGTCATCCGCCTCATCCCAGCGTTGAACGTCAGCAGCGACGAGATCCAAGTTGCTTTGTCAAGGTTCTCGCAAGCGCTCAAGTCGGCCACCTCCTAGTCCCCCTTGATTACTGAAAGAGCCACGATGTCCCACACACTTGATCCAAGCTCACTGCAGACAGATCTCTTCATCGACGGTCACTGGCAGCCGGCCGCAAATGGCGCCACGTTTGCCGTGGAGAACCCCGCAACGAACGAAGTCATCACCCACGTCGCCGACGGAGGCCCCGACGATGCCGCCCTGGCCATTGAGGCCGCCGGAAGGGCACAGGCAGCGTGGGGCAAATCCACTCCCCGCGAACGGGCGGACATCCTTCGCCGGGCGTTCGACCTCGTCATCGCCAATACGGAGCAATTAGCGGCAATCATGACCGCCGAGATGGGAAAGCCGCTCGCGGAGGCGAAAGGCGAGGTCGCCTATGGCGCCGAGATGCTCCGGTGGTTCTCTGAGGAAGCAGTCAGGATCGGGGGCGACAACGCCACTTCCGTGGATGGCAACACCCGCATCCTCATTACAAAAGAACCAGTAGGGCCTTCGGTCCTGGTGACTCCATGGAACTTCCCGCTTGCCATGGGTGCGCGGAAAATCGCTCCTGCCATCGCTGCCGGATGCACCATGGTGTTCAAACCGGCGGAGCTGACGCCCCTCACGTCGTTGGCGCTCGTTGCGATCTTCAAGGAAGCAGGACTTCCCGACGGCGTGCTGAACGTCGTGACGACGTCGGGCGCTTCCAGCGTGGTCCGGACCTGGACGGACAGTGGGATCGCACGCAAGATCAGCTTCACTGGTTCAACTGAGGTGGGAAAGATCCTGCTGCGGCAAGCTGCCGACAACGTGATGCGTTCCTCCATGGAGCTCGGCGGAAACGCACCCTTCATCGTGCTGGCCGACGCGGATATCGAGAAGGCTGTGGATGGAGCCATGAAGGCCAAGATGCGGAATATGGGAGAGGCCTGCACGGCCGCCAACCGCTTCTTTGTCCACCGCTCCGTCGTGGAAGAGTTTGGCGGGAAGTTCGCCAAAAAAATGTCAGAATTGCAGGTAGGCAATGGCGCTGTAGCGGGGACCGACGTCGGACCCCTTATTGAGCAGAAGGGTCTGGATAAGGTCGAAAGCCTGGTTGCAGATGCCGTATCCAAGGGCGCACGGGTCTTGACCGGGGGAAGCCGTCCGGAAGGCCCGGGGTACTTCTACTCCCCCACCGTACTGATGGACGTGCCCACGGAGGCCGCCCTGATGTCAACGGAAATCTTCGGACCGGTAGCGGCGATCACGCCGTTTGACAGCGAAGACGAAGTCCTCCGCCTGGCCAACGATACCGAGTGGGGCCTGGTGGGGTACGTGTTCACGGAGAGTATGGAGAAAGCAATGCGGTTCTCCGCCGACCTGGAGGTGGGAATGGTTGGCCTGAACACTGGCCTGGTGTCCAATCCCGCCGCACCATTCGGCGGTGTCAAGCAGTCCGGATTGGGTCGCGAAGGCGGCAAAATTGGGATTGACGAGTTTTTGGAATACAAGTACACCGCAGCAGCGGTCTAATAGGTTCAACTTGCCGAAGCATGGAATGAGGGGATGTCAATGGCGGCACCGGAGGGAATGTTCGTGTTGGAGGGCCGGCCCACGGCGCAGCTGATTGCTGACCAATTACGTGAGCTGATTGTGCAGGGAGCTTTCACGCCTGGACAACAGGTCAACGAATCAGCGCTGGCCAGCCAGCTCAGCACGTCCAGGGGCCCGCTCAGGGAAGCGCTACAGCGGCTGTGCCAGGAAGGCATTCTGGTCAGCAAGCGCAATCGTGGCGTTTTCGTTCTGGAGCTCTCTACGGAAGACATCCGGGAAATCTACGCCGTCCGCGAGGCGGTGGAGCTGGCGGCCGCCAATACACTGCTGGACTCGGAGCCGGATCAGGTCACTGATACCTGCAGGGAACTGAAGGGCATCATCCGAGGTATGGCCAAACAGGTCGCTGCGTCTGACTGGCAAGCTATCGCGCGGCTGGATATGCAGTTCCACACGGCCTTCGTTTCAGGAACCGGCAATACGCGTTTGATCCGGATCTATGAAACCCTCGCAGCGGAATCCCGCATGTGCATTTTGAGCCTTGAGGTGGCCTACCCCCGCATCGATGCCCTGGTGCAGGAACACCAGATGATCCTGGACCTGCTCGAGGCCCGTGACCGAAGTGGTCTTCAGGATGCCATCAAACGGCACATGCAAAAGGCCGTCGAGGACCTCACTTCCAAGCCTGAAGTAACGGAAATTACCGCTTAGGCTTTTGAACTGCTTCGCATTAAGAAGGGCCCGGTTCGCATGCGAACCGGGCCCTTCCTTTCTGCCTCTAATTGGTCGGGACGTCAGTCACGACCCACATTTTCCGCAGCGTCTCATGAATGGTCCACGTACCCGTCCAGCCGGCCGGCGTGACGAACAATGTGCCAGGACCAATCTCAAAGCTGCTCCCGTCTTCTTCAGTGATTGTCCCTTTGCCACTGAGGATCTGGCAGATTTCGTCGTAGCCGGGACGAGTGCTCTTGAATACTCCTGGCGTGACCTCCCAGATGCCTGTCTTGTGTCCCTCCCTTGCCCACAGCCGGAACGAGACCTCGGTCTGCCCTGGTGTGCTGCTGGTTGCCTTGGGTATGTGCTCCCCGGGGTTGGCGGTTAATGCATCGTTCATCACAGTGGCCTTGACCATTGCTGCTCCTTCCGGGCCTGGGCCCGACGTCAATGGGCCCGCCATCTTTGGCAGGCCGATTTCCATTTTAGCAATTGTCAACAATTGACGATATGTTTTGCCGGAAGTGACCACAGGGCGGACGCCCCACACCAGGGCGGAGACCCATTCACCGAGGAACAAGCGAGACCTTCATCGCCGGCTGAAACCGCCCCGACCCCGGGTCTGGCCCACGACGCCGAGCAGGAGTAGCGTCGCTCTGAGCAGCTAGCAGAACAGCCAAAGGAGCCAGACATGGCTGGATGGAATGCCGATACCGCCGCCGGCCCCCTGGGCGCGGGGACCGTCACGCTGGTGGAGGGTACTTCCTTCTGCATCTCCCTGCCCAGCGGCGACATTGGTCCGGATCATCCGCACGGCCTGTTCTTCCAGGACACGCGCATCCTGTCCACCTGGAGCTTGACGGTGAACGGTCAGCCCGTGGAACCCCTGACAGCCCAAACGAGGGAACCGTACAGAGCCATCTTCGCCGGCCGCATCACCATGTCCGACGGATATGCGGACACACCGCTGATCGTGGAACGTGTCCGCGAATTGGGCGTAGGAATGGTGGAACGCATGACCGTTTGGAATTATTCGATGAAACCCGCGGACTGCCTGATGGAAATCACGGTCGGTGCGGATTTCGCCGACGTCTTCGAAGTCAAGGAAGCGCGGGTTCTGACGCAGTGGGAGGAAAGCTGCGAAGCCGATGCCAACACACTGATCCTTCGCGCCCGCTGGCGGGACATCCGGAAGTCCGTCGTCGTACGTTCCGATGTTGCCCAAGCGAGCCGTGAAGGTTTTAGCTACAGGACCACTATTCCGCCCAGGGGCTCTTGGAGCACCGAGCTGACCGTGATGCCCGGACTTGAAGGGTCGGCGCCGTCAGCGCCGGTGGTGCATCCCGCCGTCGGCGAATTATCCCGAAGCGATCAACGCCGACAGGAATGGGTGGCCAAGATTCCCGTCCTGCATATGGGCAACCACTCAATCGAGAGGACCCTGAGGCGGAGTTACGACGATCTGGGAGCCCTCCGCATCGAGGACCCAGCCCACCCGGAGAGGGTGGTTGTGGCGGCGGGAGCCCCGTGGTTCATGACCCTGTTTGGCCGGGACTCGTTGTGGGCATCGGAAATGGCCATGCCGGTCGATCCCTCGCTGGCCTTGGGAACCTTGCAAACATTGGCTGAGAGGCAGGGTTCGGTAGTCGACCCCGTGAGCGAGGAAGAACCGGGCAAGATTTTGCATGAGGTCCGCCTGGATGTCTCCAGCAGCCTGGCCTTGGGTGGCAAGTCAATCTATTACGGCAGTGTCGATGCCACTCCGCTGTTCGTGGTGGTTCTGGGTTCGGTCAGCCGTTGGGGTTTCGCCAAGGACACCATTGCCGCGCTGCTGCCCCACGCAGACCGCGCCCTCGACTGGATCCGGGACTACGGCGACAGGGACGGCGATGGGTTCGTCGAGTATGAGCGGCTCAACGATCGCGGGCTGATCAACCAGGGCTGGAAGGACTCATGGGACGGGATCAACTTCGCGGACGGAAGGCCCGCTGAGCCGCCTATCGCGCTGTGCGAGGTCCAGGCATACGTCTACGACGCGTACATGGCCCGCGCCTGGATGGCATACGACGCCGGCGACTCACCCCTGGCGCGAGAACTCGCCGATCGTGCCTCGCAATTGAAAGCCAGGTTCAATGAGGAATTCTGGATGCCGGATCGTGGCTATTATGCGATCGCATTGGACGGAAGGAAGCGGCAGGTGGATGCCTGCGCATCCAATATGGGGCATTGCCTCTGGGTTGGCCTGGTGGACGAGGACAAGGCGCCCCTCGTAGCTGAGCGGCTTATGTCACCGGAGATGTTCAGCGGCTGGGGCGTACGGACGCTGGCAACCGATATGGGCGCCTACAACCCCGCCAGCTACCACAACGGTTCCGTCTGGCCGCACGATAACGCAGTCATCGCAGCAGGTCTGATGCGCTACGGGTTCGTGGAGGAGGCTCAACGGATTGCTACAGCTTTGCTTGATGCAGCCGACTACTCCGAGGGCCGTCTTCCCGAGCTGTTTTGCGGGTTCAGCCGGGAGCAGTACAGCGAACCAGTCCCCTACCCCACCGCCTGCTCACCCCAAGCCTGGGCAGCCACCTCGCCCATCCAACTGATCACGAGCCTGATGAGGTATGACGCCCACGTTTCGCGCGGCGGCTTCTGGATGGATCCCCGGTTGCCTGCCTCCTACGGCGACCTGCACATCACCAACGCGCCCATGGCGGGCGGGCGGGTGACCATCGACATCGCCGATTCAATTCCCAGGGCGCAGGGATTGCCGGATGGCATGAAGTTTCACCGGGGACACCGGCCCTGGTTAACCGAACTCGTGGGGCAGGCGGGCTTGTGGAACGTCCTCGATGCCAACAGCCGATCGCATGGCGGCCCGGGCAGGGACCCCCAAAGGAGCTAACGTTCTAGAACGCCGCGCGCAAGGATGTCGCAACGAAACGGCCGCGGCCGGCCGCCTCGCGCAGAATCCAAACAGCCGGAACTCCGCCCACGGCGGGCATCACCTGGCCCTCGGCAATGAACATCGGGGCAGCTTCATGACCTACGGACCACCACCCCGCCTGCGGGCAGTGGTGACCAGTGCTCGCCGTCTCGGACTCGTTAGGGGCTGGGGCAGCAGGGCGGCGCTTCTTCATGGCAATTCCTTCTCCGGGTAACGCCCCGTGGATGGGGCGAGGACATGAATAGAGCCTAGCAATTGTCAACAATCTACGAAAGGGTGAGGATCTGTAATTTTTGGGTCCACCCCCTGGTGCTGCTTTCCCGACCTCCTTATCTTGTTGACAATCCGGCTCGAACAAGCGTATTGTCGACAATCGACGAAGACGTAAGCGTGTTTCGTCGACAATCGACATCGCTAGAACCGGAGGAAACATGGCATTCGCAACCAAGCCAAAATTCGTTACGTTCGACATGAACGGAACATTGATCAAATTCAGCATCAACGATGCGATCCGTGACGTCCTGGCTGACCGGCTTCCGGCCGACGTCGCTGATCACTACCTGCGGGCCTGCAAGGCATACCGCATCGACGAATGCATGGGCGACTACAAGCCGTTCCACCAAATCATCGCCAACTCCATGGAACGGGCTTCCCGCAGGGTTGGCATCGATTACAAATCCGCCGACGCCCGCGCTGTCTACGAGACCGTCCCCGAGTGGGGCCCCTACCCGGGCGTCACCGAGGCGCTGAACAGGCTGGCTGAGGCCGTTCCGCTGGTCATCATCACCAACAGCGACACTGCGCACGCTACTCGCCTTTCCGAAAACCTGAAGGCACCGTTCGAAGCTGTTATCAGCGCCGAACAAATGGGCATGTACAAGCCCCGGCTCGGCGCATTCGAGTACATGTTCGACAAGCTCGGCGTGACGCCGCACGAGATCGTGCACGTTTCCGCGAGCCCGATGTACGACCTGCGACCCGCAGCCACCTTGGGTATCAGTAACAAGGTCTACGTCGACCGCGGCTTTGAGCACGACGAGCACTGGCTCGGCTACGAACGAATCACTGAAATCGCCGACCTGCCGGTCCTCTTTGGCCTGCAGCGTCCAGCAGCCGCATGAGAAAGCCCGCATACAGATGAGCGCAACAAAGACCGGGCCGGCTATCACCAGGCTCCAGGCTCTTGGCCTGGATCTTCCCACCCTCGCCGACAACCCCCATTACGTGGATCACCGGGCCGTTCATTCGAGCATTCATATTTCCGGCCAGTTGCCATTCAAGAACGGCGTCCTCCTGGGGCAAGGCATTGTTGGACGGGACGTGGAGCTGGAGGCAGCGCGGGAACTCGCACGACACGCCGCACTGAACTGCCTCGCCGCCGCGGAACAAGCAGTGGGAGATCTGAACCGGGTCCGGATAATCCAGATGCTGGTCTTCGTCGCCAGTGCACCCGACTTCGGACTGCAATCGCGGGTGGCCAATGCGGCCAGCGACTTGCTCCTGGAGGTGCTGGGCGAGAACGGACGACATGCACGCACCGCTATTGGCGTCGCAGGGCTGCCGCTCAACGCACCAGTCGAGATCCAAATGGTCTGCACGGCCGTTAACGAATAAGGAGAACACCGTGAACCGGCTTCAACAAGCCTTGGACAGCTTGCAGGATCGGATCGACACCCCGGCCCCGATCGTGTTGATCGATGTCATGCAGGACAACATTGATCGCATGCAGGCCTTTGCCACTCATCGGAACCTCGACGTCAGACCGCATGTGAAAACGCACAAATGCTTGGAAATAGGCCGTCGCCAGGTAAAAGCCGGCGCGGTGGGCATCACCGCAGGCAACGTGGGTGAGGCCGAAGTGTTTGCCGCGGCCGGCTTCGACGACATCTTCATCGCCTACCCGATCTGGCCTTCAGTGACGAAAGGCCTGAGGATCCGAAAGCTTGCCGCCACCACCCGGCTGCGGGTCGGCGTTGACAACTTTGCGGCAGTCGACGCTCTTGCCGACGCGATGGGCTCTGAGGCCGATCGGCTGGAAGTCGTAATCGAAGTCGACTGCGGTGCCCGTCGTTCCGGAGCACCTCCGGAGGCAGCAGGCTCCCTCGGGTCGGCCGCCCGCAAGCGAGGCCTGGTGCCGGTGGGCGTGTTCACCTACCCAGGCCACGGCAGTCTGAGTCCGGACTCCCGCAAGCGTGCCGCAATGGACCAGGAGGCCGCGCTCACCACCGCCGTGCGCAGCTTCAATGCCGTAGGGATCAGAGCCGACGTGGTCAGTGCAGGATCGACACCCACCATCGAATTTGCAAGCAACAGCATCATTACCGAAATCCGGCCTGGCGAGTACGTTTTCAACGACCTCAACAACAGTAGGCTGGGCGCCTGCACCGAGGAACAGATCGCGCTTTTTGTTGCCGGGACCGTGGTGAGCGACTGGGTATCCGATCAGGTCATACTCGACGTAGGCACCAAAGTGCTGAGCCGTGAAGGCAGTCCTGAAACCGGCTACGGCGCCGTCGCCGGCACACAGGCAGTCCTGTCCAAACTCAACGAATACCACGGCTTCCTCGCCGTGCCCCCAAGCGATTTCCATCCCGGCATCGGCGCTGTGCTTCCGATCGTCCCCAATCACGTCTGCCCGGTAGTCATCAATTTTGACGAGCTGATAGTCACCGACAGCGCTGGCGCTTTCCTGGAGCGCTGGACGGTGGATGCCCGCGGATTCCTCAGCTGAACCGCCGCCAGCGGGCCGAAGGCATATCCCGTCCCAACAATCATCGACTTCACGGAGATAGACACCATGAGACTCGAAAAGAAGACTGCTGTAGTAACCGGAGCAAGCAGCGGAATCGGCGAGAGAGTGAGTTCGCACTTTCGCCGCGAAGGCGCCCGTCTCATCCTCACTGGCCGGAGGGAACAGCTCGATAGCGCCCTGCCCGAGGACCTGTACGTTCCCGGCGACCTCAACGACGAAGCGTTTGTCGAAAGCCTGGCCCGTCAAGCGGCAGAGTCGTTCGGCACCGTAGACGTGGTTGTCCTAAACCATGGACTGCAGGTCAGCGGTCCCCTGACAGAGATGAGCTACGACGACGCCAAGAACGTGCTTCACAGCAACCTGCTCAGCTCGTTCCTGATGATGAAACACTTTGCGCCCTTGATGCCGGCTGCCGGAGGTTCATTCGTCCTGGTCAGCTCACGGCTGGGTATGGTCGGAAAGCCTGACGAGGTCCTGTATTCCGCAGCCAAAGGGGGCCTCATCATGCTGGCCAAGGGCGCAGCGATAGAGTGGGCTCCCCGAAACATCCGGGTCAACGTCGTAGCTCCAGGACTGACGGCAACCCCTGTCATCGAAGCATCGTTCCGCCGCAGGGAGGATCCCCTGGCCTATCGTCGGGAGCGGGAAGCACAGATCCCGCTACAACGCCTCGCTTCCCCCGAAGAGATTGCCGACGCCATCCTCTTCATGGCGTCATCGGAATCTTCTTACGTCACCGGCGCGGTTCTCCCTGTCGACGGCGGTTACACCGCCTTCTGACCACCACGTCCCCCAATGCACGACATCACACACAAAGCAGGACCAAAATGAATGCCCTTTCAGCAACCCCCCGCAACGGAGACCTCGGCTTCTGGATGGCCGGCCGCACAGACAATAGACCCACTTGCCCGCAATTCACGGGGCAGGACACTGTAGACCTGGCCATCATAGGTGGCGGTTACACAGGCCTGTGGGCGGCCTATTTTGCCAAGAAACTCGAACCCTCACTCAAGGTAGCGGTATTCGAGGCAGAGCAGGTCGGCTATGGCGCCTCCGGTCGAAACGGCGGCTGGCTCTCAGCAATGCCTCCGGGAAACCGGGCAACGTTCGCCCGCGCATCAGCAGGTGGCTTGGAAGCGAGCAGGGCTTTGCAGCAGGAGTTTGTGGCGGGCGTCGATTCCGTGCTGGACATTCTCCAGGCCGAAGGCATCAACGCGGACCAGCACAAGGGTGGTGCCCTGGTGGCTGCCCACACCAGGGCGGGGCAGGGCCGACTGGTGGCCCGCCGCGATGCCGACCTGAAATACGGCCTGACCGAAGACGAAATCCAGATGTTGGACCGCGATGACTTTCAAAGCCGTATTAATATCTCCACGGTCCACGGAGGGCTTTACTACAAACACTGCGCCCGGTTCCACCCTGCGAAGCTGGTTCACGGGCTGACAGACACCCTGCAGTCCATGGGGGTCAGCATCTACGAGGACAGTCGAGTAGACAGTGTCGGGCAGGACACCCTCACCCTGGCGAACGGGCGGGTCAGCGCTGCCAAGACCTTCATCTGCACGGAAGGGTACTCGGGCCCGCTGCTTGGAACCCGAACCCTTATACCGATCAATTCCTCCATGATCGTGACTAAGCCGCTCCCGGACGAAGCCTGGCAGCACATCGGATGGAAGGGACTTCAGTGCCTCAGCGACTCAGCACACACCTTCATCTACGCCCAGCGAACAGCGGACGGCCGTATCACCATGGGAGGGCGGGGAGTCCCCTACCGCTACAGCTCCGGCACTGGAGGAAGCGGTTCAACAGCACAGTCCACCGTAAATCTGCTTGCGGAGAAGCTCCGGACATTCTTCCCGGATGTCCCCTTCGAGGTGGACCATGCCTGGTCCGGTGTTCTTGGTGTAACCCGTGACTGGAACGGCGGTGTCCACTGGGATCCAGCGGCCGGCGTCGGCTCTTCAACGGGTTATGCGGGACACGGCGTCACGGCAGCCTATGTCGGTGGGCGAACCCTCGCCGAGCTGGCGTTCGAACGCGAGACTGAACGGACTTCACTTCCCTGGGTGGGCTACCGCGCGCGGAAGTGGGAACCGGAGCCCATCCGCTGGTTGGGTGTTCATGGCATGTACCGTCTCTTCGGACTGGCTGACCAATGGGAAGAGCGCCGGGATTCAACCAAAACTTCACTCTTGGCCAAATTCGGCAGCAGGCTCGCCGGACTCCATGAATAGCGCATCTGCCAACACTCTGGCTAAACCCTCGAAGGGAAGCATCATGAAAACCGGTTCCAGACGCCGGCATGGGCCTGAAACAGGGCGCGGCGCCAATACCAGCCCGGCAAAAAACCAATCTTCAGGGAGGGCCTGACCATGGATGGAAGACTCGCAGTCATTGGACTCGGCAGTATCGGCAGTATGGCGTTGTGGCAGGCCTCCCGGATGGCCGGCCCGGTCACTGGGTTCGAGGCACAATCCCCTGCTCACGGGAGAAGCGCCGTGGGCGGTGACACCCGCTTGTTTCGCATGGTCTACCTCGGGACCCCCAGCCTCTACCCGATCCTCGAACGCTCCCGTGATCTTTGGGCTGAGTTGGAAACAGAAAGCGGGCAGGACATTCTCACACGGACCGGAGGACTGTCCATAGGCACCGCCGGCGGCCCGTACATCAGCGGCCTCTTGGAAACCGCACGACTCAACGGGGCTGCCCACGAAGTCCTCAGCCGCGAAGATCTCGCCGAACGCTATCCACAGCACAACCTCCGCGCAGACGATGTCGCCGTTTACGATCCGAATGCGGGGGTCCTGCGCACGGACCGCGCCGTCACAGCCGCCATAGGCGCAGCACGGGCCAATGGAGCTACGGTGCACATCAACACCCCTATCGACAGCATCTCCGAAACCGACGACGGCGTTGTTGTCACCTCAGGTGGGAATTCGTGGAGCTTCGAGAACGTCATTCTCGCCTCGGGCGGTTGGTCGAAACGACTCATGCCTGAGAATCTGAAGTCGCATGTTGAGACGCGCCGGGTGTTCCTGTCGTGGTTCGTGGCCCGCGACGCAGCCCGCTTCACCCCGGAAACGTTCCCCGTTTTTAGCCGCATGTACGACGACCGCGCCATGTACGGCGCGCCCGCCGTCGATGGGGTAACGGTCAAAGCCACCTTGGATGGGCGGGGAACAGTGGTCACCGACGCCGACCGTTTTCCCAGGGAACTCTCGGAAGCCGAAACCACCGAGACCTTGAAGACAGTCTCGGACTTCATCCCGGGCCTGGTTCCGTCGATCGTCCGCTCAGACGCCTTTCCGGAGCTGTACACCAAGGACCGGAACCCTCTGTTGGGATGGCTCAGCGAATCGAGCCGGATCTACTGTGCGACGGGGTTCTCCGGAGGCGGTTTTAAGAACGCCACAGGGTACGGTCACATCGCCGCGCATGAAGCGCTTGGCAAACGACCAATCGAAGGCCTGGATTTCGTGCGTCCGCAGCGGTTCACCACCGGCGCCTGATGAGGGCACCCCAGCTCAGAAACCTTCCCTGAGTAGAGCCCACCACGGACGAAATCAACACCCCCTGTATAATCGACAATCGACGAGGAGGCCCAGGGTGGATCGCAGGTTTGAGTGGCAAGAGCAGCGAACGACCACGCCTGACGGCGTCTACCGGGTGCTCCGCACCGCCATCTTGGACGGAACCGTCTCTCCCGGGGAACAGCTGCGGGAAACGCATATCGCTACGGATCTCGGCATCAGTCGTTCGCCACTGCGTGAGGCGTTGACCAAGCTTGAAGAGGAAGGCCTCGTGGTGAAAGTCCCCTTCCGTGGTTCCTTCGTTGTGGAGGTAAGCGATCGGGACGTCTCCGAGATCGCATCCATCCGCCTGCTGGTGGAGCCTTATGCCGCCGAGCTCGCTGCCCCGACACTGCGGGATGCGAAACGGCCTCTTCTCAAGCAGACCATCGAGGAACTCCACCGGGCAACCGATGCGAACGATATCCCGGCGAGCATTGATGCCCACCTTAGGTTCCACCGGCTCTTCTACGAACACTCCGGTAACGCGGCGCTTTACAGTCTGTGGAGCGGTTGGGAGAACAAGTTGCGTCTTTACTTCGCGGCGGACCATCCTACGTACAGCGATCTTCATCAAGTTGCCGTCGAACATGAAAAGCTGGCGGAGCTTGCTTTGAACGGTGACATCGAGGGCTACCGCAAGGAAACGCTCAGCCAGTTCCAGAACGCTTTAGGCGCCGAAACCGCAGACCCGGCCTGACGTCAACTCCGGAAAAGCCCGCCGGCAACGCCGGCGGGCTTTTCGCGCTACGGCGTGACCTTGAGTTCCCGGATGGTCAGTTCCCGGAACGTGGCCGCACCTTCGTGGGCGTAGAGGCGGATGCCGTCATCGCCGTCGAGCGGGAAGACCCGGTGCGAATGGACCACGCGCCCGTCGCCGACGAACATCTCTACACTTGTCCGATCCACCAGGATGCGTAGCGTGAGTCTTCCGGCGGCGGGGTCCACCGGGGTTTGGGATTCCCCGGCCGTGGGGTTGACGGTGGGACGGCGGTTGACGTAGGTGAAGGGCCCGCGCAGGTAGGCGCCTGCTGCAACGTGTCTGCCTCCTCCTGGTGCGCGGCATAGCTCGAAACCGAGATTGGCCGGTGGCGCAGCCGGATCCCACACCACCTCGCAGCTCAGATCGTAAGCGTTCGAGCGGACCTTCAAGTCGTATGTACCGGCAACTGCCACATCACCCAGCCGATGTGTGCGCTTCACGTGGTTACCCAGCGCGGACGTGGGGGTGGAGGAAAGGTAGTAGGCGCCATTTCCACGCTTGAGCCGGACGTCACGCACGATCATGTCGTCGCCGTTGTAACCGTCAGCGGCAAGGGTGGGCGTGTTGTGGGGGTAGTCCCAGAAATTGGCCCATCCGATCGCCCGCCGCAGGGTTGGGTCCTCCGCACCCGATTCTGTGTGATGCGGGTAGGTCACAGCGCCATAGAAATCGAAGCCGTAATCGAGCCATTCCGGCTCGGCATGGTCGGGCGTAAAGGAACTGCCGTCGAAAGCGCCGGTCCAATACGCATACGTCGCGGGCAATCCGCGGCCCTTGCCGTTCGCGCTGGTGCCCAGGACCCAATGGGAGGTGCCGTCGTCGGCTGTCATCCGAAAGAGGTCAGGGCACTCAAGAAGCCCAAGGTCGGTGCGGACAAACTCCCCAACACGCTTCCAGGTCCGCAGGTCCGGTGAGGCGTAGAACCCGAGCTTCTGCCCCTCGGCGTTGGCCATGAACCACCGCCCACGGTCCGCGTCCCGGATCACCTTGGGATCACGGAAATCGTGCACGCCGGGGTTGGGCAGCACCGGAGCCGCGCTACCGGGCTTGAACGAACGCCCCCTGTCAGTCGAGTACCAAAGGTACTGCGCCTGGCGCCCTTCCGGTGCCTGGGTGACGAGTGCTATGACCGCCCCCGCACCGTATCCCGCAGTATTTCGCTCATCCACCACCAGGCATCCGGACCAACAGTCACCGTTGCCGTTGCTGAACTTCGGGATCGCGACACCCCGGTCCCGGAACGCTACATGATCGGTTGTAGTGGCCCGGCGCCAGGACGTGCCGCCCCCGCCGGTGATGTAGTCGGCGTTGTACAGGTAGTAGTAGTGGTACTCCCCGTCCAGGTAGATGGGTCGTTGGGGATCGTTCTTCCAGTTGTCGCTGACGCTGAAGTGATAGTCGGGGCGCATCCGGGTTGGTCCTTTCGAGGGGCTGCCTGCCGCCGACGCGGGGCCGGACAGCGCCAGGGATCCGCCCAAAGCAACCGCACCGGCGCCTGTCAGTAGTCCGCGGCGGGAGAATGATGATGAATTCTTCATGGGTTTCACTTCCGTTCCGGCAGGAGGCTGCGGGTTTCTTCGAACACCCCGGCCATGGTCCAAGCATCAAAGGAGAGGAGCCGCACCGTACCGTCGGTGGCGGCCAGTGTTACGCGCCCGCCGCCTTGGGTCGGGTAGACGCGGGCAGTCAGCGGCTTGCCGTTGGCGAAAATTTCGACGGCGGACCGGTCCACCAGAATGCGTAGGCGAACCCAGCCGTCCGTCATGGGAAGGGGGCCGGACTTCTCCTCGACATCAACGGCCAGGTCCAGGCTGCTGCGCGTGCGGTCCAGATGCAGCATGCCGGTGGCGCCTCCGTCGGCCGAGCGGCCCAGAATGACCACCGTCTCTTCAGCGCCGTCCACGGATCCAAGCAGTCCGAGTCGCAGCTCCGCACCTGCGGAGAGCTGCAACTCCACCTCAAGGTCGAGTTGGTTGCCGGAAACACCGGTATCCATGGCCGTTCCGGCCACCAGTACCTGGGCAGGCATATGGGTGTGACTCCTGCGCAGCTTCCCGATTTCGGGCACTGGTGCGAACACCAGGGTTCCATCGTTGCCCAACGTGGCAACCCGCGGCAGACTCATGACCCCGGACCACCCGGCTTCCACCATGGCTGCGTCGCTTCGCCCTTCCTGCATCCAGCCGAACATGACCCGCCGGCCGGATTCATCCTGGAAAGACTGGGGTGCGTAGAAGAAGCGGCCGCCGAAATCCAGCCGGTGCAGCGACCCGGGTTCGAAGGTGTCGCCGGCGTAACGACCCGTCCAGTACAGCGGGTGGCGGGTTTCGCCGTCGTTCCACGCGGAAAAGACCAACACATCCGTCGAGTCACCGGCATGTGGAGATCCCAACGATCCTTGTCCTGCACGGAAAAGATCAACACATTCCCACATGGTCCCTGTCCAGTCAGGGCCTTCAGGATCACCTTGGGAGGCATCCCCGATGAACAGTGGCCCGAGATAATCCCAGGTGCGCAGGTCCGAGGACTCGTAAAGAAACGCCGTGCCGCCGACGTCCCGGATCCCCGAACCAACCAACTGCCGCCAAACGCTTCCCTCCCGCCATACGCAATGATCGCGGAAGGCCGTGATGTCCACACCGGCCGGCGGTGCGCCAATGACCGGGTTTCGGGGGTCCTTGGTCCAGTCCTGCAAGTCCGGAGTTCCTGCGGCGACGCAGGGCAACTCCTTGCCGGCGTACCGCCCGGAGTACACCAAGGTGGGCGTGCCGCCGTTGTTCACCAACACCCCTGACCAGCAGCCCTCGGCGTCCGGTCCCGCGGACGGCTCCAAAGCTACGGGTTGGTCACTCCAGGAGACCAGATCGGTGCTGGTGGCGTGGCCCCACTGGATGCGGTGGTGGAAGGCACCCTCCGGGTTGTACTGATAGAAGAGGTGGTAGGTGCCGTTCCATTGGCTGACACCGTTGGGATCGTTGAGCCAACCGGCCGGCGAGACGAAGTGGAAACGCGGCCTTAGTGGATCTGCTTCGGCACGGGCCACTAAATCATCCTGCGGAACCGAGGCGAGCGGATGGGTCACTTCAGTCATGCGGAAGCCTCATCTTGAGCGGTCGACGCCGGGTGGCCGGGTTGGATTGGTTCACTCGCCAGGGCGTGGCCGCCGGCAGCGGCCCATGGACGGTACAGGTGGCAGCGCACCCAGTGACGGTTTTCGGGGTCCCCCACCCGATGGCGGACGGGTTCCTCGGCCGAGCAGGCCTGGTCCGGGTCGCCGTCGAACATGCAGTGCGTCGAGGCCATGACCGCCTGCCTCAGTTCGGCCCGGCGGACGGGATCGTACGAGCCCGCCCGTGCCGGATCCGGCACGGCCGAGACCAGCAGTTGGGTGTAGGGGTGCGCAGGGTTGGCCAACAGATCCAGGGACTCGCCCTCTTCAACGAGCTCTCCGGCGAACATGACCGCCGTCCGGTCCGCCAGGTAGCGGGCGGAGGCGAGGTCGTGGGTGATGTACAGCATGGAGATGCCTTGCTCGTCGCGGAGCTTGCGCATCAGGTTCAGCACGCCGATCCGGACGGAGACGTCCAGCATGGACGTCGGCTCGTCGGCCAGGATGACCTGCGGTTCAACGGCCAGGGCCCGGGCGATCGCAACGCGTTGGCGCTGACCTCCCGAGAGCTCGTGCGGGTACGAGTTCAGCATGTCAGCTTCCAGGCCGACGGTGGTCATAAGTTCTTCCAGGCGGTGCCGGGCCTGCTCCTCGGAACCGCCCTTGCCGTGGATCGCCAGGGAACGCCGCAGGAAATGCTCGATCCTGTGGGCCGGGTTCAAGGAGCCGAAGGGGTCCTGGAACACCATCTGCAATTGGGACCGGAAGGCCCGGGACGCTTGGAACCGATCCCGTTTGAGGACATCGACGCCGTCAATGAGGATCTCCCCCGAACTCGGCTTCTCGAGCCGCGCCACACAGCGGGCCAGGGTGCTTTTGCCGGAACCGGACTCTCCCACGAGGGCTACGATTTCGCCCTTGCCGATGGTCAGATCGGTGTCGTGCAGGGCGCGGACGGAGTCGCGGGAGAACAAGCCGCCAATCGGGAACGACTTTCCCAGTCCACGGATTTCAAGGGCAGGGGTACTGGTTTTGGACGCGGCCGAGGGGGTCATCAGGGAGTGGCTCATCGTGCAGCTCCTTCGAAGTCAGTCGAATCAATCACCGAAGCGTCGGCACCAAACGGGGCCACAAAATGGCCGGGTGCTGCCTCGGTGAGGTCCGGGATGTTCCGGAACTTCACGCCGTCGGGCAGTCCCGTCAACGGAACGCGGGGACCGGCAAGGGGCGGAAACGCGCCCATCAGTGCCTGGGTGTAAGGGTGACGGGGATCGGCATATACGTCCTGGGCTTTCGCGGTTTCCACGATCCGGCCGCCGTACATGACGGCCATGCGGTGCGAGAGTTCCACCATGAGGGACATATCGTGCGTGATGAAAAGGACGGAGAAGCCGAGCTCGCGTTGAAGTTCCTTGATTTGGGCCATGATTTCCTGTTGCACCACCACGTCCAGTGCTGTGGTGGGCTCGTCGAGGATCAGCAGTGACGGCTTGAGCGCCACGGCCATGGCAATGACGGCACGCTGACGCATTCCGCCGGAGAGCTGGTGCGGGTAGGACTTCAGCCGGGCGGGATCGATCCTCACAAGCTCCAGCAGTTCACCGGCACGTCGCAACGATTCCTTCCGGGAGTAACCGGCGTGGGTGGTGAAGATGTCCACGATCTGGTCGCCGATGGTCATCACCGGATTGAGCGAATTCATGGCCGACTGGAACACCATCGCCACGTCCTGCCACCGGAAGCGCCGCAGCTCCTCGGCACTCATGGCCAGGACGTCCTTGCCGCCGAAGGAAATGCTGCCGCCGGCGATCTTTGCGGGATCCTTCAGGAGCCTCATGATCGAGTTGGCAATGGTGGACTTGCCGCAGCCGGACTCCCCCGCCAGACCGAACACCTCGCCGGTGCCGATGCTGAAGGAAACGCGGTCGACGGCGGTGGTGGAGCGGGTATCTCCGATGTACTTGACGGTGAGGTTCTTGACGTCGAGGACGGGTTCGTGGGAGCCGAAGGAGACTTGGGAGATGGTCATTTGGCGGTGCTCGTTTCGGCTTTCGTGGGTGTTGTTTTGGGCGTCTTGATCTTTCGCAGCCGCGGATTGGTGACTTCGTCCACGGCGTAGTTGATCAGGGCAAGGGCGAACGCGACCAGTGCGATGCACACACCGGAGGGTACGAACACCCACCAGCTCCCGGTCAGCAGGGCACCTTCGTTACCGGCCCAGAAGAGGTTGTTGCCCCACGAGACCGTGCTGACGTCACCAAGACCCAGGAACTCCAGGCCCGCTTGGGCTCCGATGCCGTAGATGACGCAGGCCAGCAGCGTGCCCATGACGATCGAGGCCATGTTGGGCAGGATCTCGCGGAACATGATCCGTCCTGCCCGTTCGCCGGACACGACGGCCGCAGCGACGAAGTCCTTTGACCGGATCGACAGTGCCTGGGAGCGCAGGACGCGGGCCGAACCGGCCCATCCCGTGACCACAAGAACCAGGATCACAGTCCCCAGGCCCGGCGGAAGGAACGCGGCCAGGATGACCAGCAGGGGCAGTCCGGGCAGAAGCAGGAAGACGTTGGTGACCAGGGACAGGGCTTCGTCAATGAACTTGCCGAAGTACGCCGAGGCCAGACCCACGAGAATGCCGATGAAAGTGGACGCCAGACCCACCGTCAGTCCCACGAACAGGGAACTCCGTGAGCCGTGGACGGTCAGCGCCAGCACGTCCTGTCCCTTGGCGGTAGTCCCCAGCCAGTGCTCTGCATCCGGTTCCAGGGACGCCATCGCGGTGATACGTGACGGATCGCCGGGGAACAACACCGGCGCCAGGAGGGCCAGCGCAATGAACACGATCATCACGGTCATGCCCAGCAAGGCTTTCTTGTTCGTGAGAAGTCCGTGGACGAAGCTGCGGTTGGCTTTGCGGGCAGCCGGAGCTTGAGTGGGCTGCTTCAGAAGTGCAGTTGTCATGATCAGTCCTCTAGTTGCTGCGCACGCGCGGGTCGAGGCGGACGTAGAGGATGTCCACCAGGAAGTTGGCTAGCAGCACGGCGGCGGTGATGGTCAGGAACAAGCCCTGCATCAGTGGATAGTCGAGGCCTTGGACGGCGTTCAGCAGTTGGTAGCCGACGCCCGGATAGGCGAAAACCACTTCAGTGAGCAGCGCACCGCCCACCACGAATCCCAGTCCCATCCCGAAGCTCGTCACCGAGGGCAGCATGGCGTTGCGTGCTGCGTAGCGAAGCATGATGCGGCCCGGGCGGAGTCCCTTGGCTTCGGCCATGGTGATGTAGTCCTCGGAATTCGTGGCGATCATGGTGTTGCGCATTCCCAGCATCCAGCCGCCGATGGAGACCAGCACGATCGTCAGCGCCGGCAACACCAGGTGAGCGCCGACGTCGCCGATGAACTCCCAAGTGAACGCGGGCTCCAAACCATCGGTGAACGCATGCCGGATCGGGAACCAACCCAGCACCACCCCGAACAGGTACAGCGCACCCATCGCGAGCCAGAAGTACGGGAACGAGCCGATGAAAACCAGCACCGGCGGGAGCGCAGAGTCGATCGCTCCGCCGCGCCGCCATGCGGCCAGGACGCCCAGCAGGTTACCCACGACGGCGGCAATCACCAGCGCGGTTCCGCCCAGTAACAGCGTCCAGCCGATCTGGGACGAAATGACTTCGGTGACCGGCGTGGGGAATCGGGAGATGGAGACCCCCATCTGGCCGGTGAAGATGTTGTGCAGGTAGTCGATGTATTGCTCCCAGATGGGCCGGTCGTCAACGCCCAACAGCTTGCGCAGGGCCTCGATCTGCTCCGGTTGCATTCGGTCCTGGGAGCGGGCAAACATGCGGGATACGGGGTCTCCCGGCATGAAGCGCGGGAGCAGGAAATTCAGGGTGATGGATGCCCAGAAGGCGATCAGGTAGAAACCAAGGCGGCGCAGGATGAAGCGCACGGTTTCCCTCCATTCGGGAATTGCGGGGATTGCGGAAAGTGAAGAGGGCACGCCCGGCGGCAGTGGCCGGTTCAGCGGCAAGGTGGCGGCGTCGTGGCAGCGGGCAACCGCCGGGCGTGCACTGAGAAGAGTTGCGGGGATTTACTTCCGCGGTTCCAGGGTGGTCAGGACCAGCACCGTCGTAGGTGATCGGACGGACAGCGTGGCGTACGGGTTGCCCTCAGTGGGCCAGCCGGTGAAGCGGGTGTCATTGAAGGCACCCCATTCAGGGCCTGAGAACAGCGGCACCAGCGGTGCTGCGTCGTTGTACTCTTCCTGCAGCTTGTTGGCGATGTCCTTTTGCTTGGATTCATCCGTCTCCGCAACGAAGTCGGCCAACAGGGCATCGGCCTTCGTGTCGCCGAAGCGGTGGTAGTTATCGAACGTCTTCGTGCCTACCGGTTTGACCGTTGCGGTGCCCATGGAGGTGTTGAAGTACTTGTACGGGCTGGGATCGTTGGCGCTCCAAACGATGCCGGAATCGAAGTCGCCGGTCTCATAGCCCGCGACCACAGCGGCCCAGTCCGGGGACTCGACCTTGGCCGTGACGCCCACCTCGGCCAGGTTCTGCGAGATAACGTTGGCCACGGAAAGCCAGTCAGAGGATGTGGCACCTACGGAGATCTTGAATTCGAAAGGCTTGCCGTCTTTGAGGGTGCGCTTGCCGTCTGCTCCCTTGGGGTATCCCGCCTTGTCCAGAAGCTCGTTGGCCTTCTGCACATCGTGGTTGGTCCACGTGCAGTTGTCCTTCACCTGGGCGTTCTTCCAGGTCTCATAATTACCGGAGAGCCCGGTGCAGTCAGCCGGCTTGGCGTAACCGCTCATGCCGATCTTGGTGACCTGGTCACGGTCCACGGCCATGCTCAGCGCTTTGCGGACGTCGACATCGTTGAACGGCGCCTTGGTGGTGTTGAGCTGCCAGTTGATCATGGCACCGGTGGCAGGGAACCAGTATTGGCGGTGTTCCTTGTCCTTTGAAACAAAGGTCTTTTCGATGTTGGGAATGTACTGCGGAGCCCAGTCCACGTCCCCGTTCGCTGCGGCGAGGTTGGCGCCGTCGTTTCCTGCGAAAGCGAGCATCTTGATGCCGGCGATCTTCTGCTTTTCAGGCTGCCAGTAATTGGGGTTCTTCTTCAGCACGAAGGACTGGGCCTGGAAAGTATCAACCTCGGTGTACGGCCCGGTACCTACCGGCTTGGCATTCGCATCCTTCTCCGGGTCCGGCAAAGCGGACCAGATGTGCTTGGGCAGGATGCTGAGTTGGCCGACGTCGTAGAGGGCCGGCGACCACGGCTTGTTGAAGTTGAAAGTGACCTTGTTGCCCTCGGCGGTGACGGTGTCCAGGTACTCAAAGCCGCCCTTGATCTTCTTCTGGAGTTCGAAGGTGTACGCAACGTCATCAGCCACGAAGGACTGCCCGTCGGACCATTTCACACCATCACGGAGAGTGAAGGTGACCGATTTGCCGTCCTCGGCTGCTTTCCACTCCGTGGCCAGCCACGGCACCGTGTCCCCCTTGGCCGGGTTGAAAATGAGGAGGGATTCATAGATGGACTGCTGGACCATCGGGTTCACCGTGGGAGCGAACGGGTTGAAATTCTGCACGAATGTGCCCATGTCCTCCCGCGGGATGGTGAGGAACGCGCCGGCGTTCGCTCCGGCGTCGGAGGTGCCTGTTTTAGAGACGTTTGCCGTGCAGCCGGTGAGCAGCATCGCGCCCACTGCAAGGCTCGCCGCCGTGATCCGGGCAGCCCGGAAGTATCGGGGTTGTGTCATGATGGTTATCTCTTTCCTATCTTCATCGTCCAAGGTGAAGGGGTGGGTAAGGGTTGCTCTTCGGCATTGATTTCGCGGTCAGACCGAAGAGCGTTCTAGCAGCGGACAGTCGACCAATTGCTGGTCGGCAAGGATCGGCTGTCCTGCTGTAAGAGCGGCAAGCGTTTGGACGCCCAAGGCGCCCATTTTTTCGAACGGCAACGCAACCGTGGTCAATTTGGGCCGCAGGTAGGCCGCAATGAGTTCCTGGTTGTCGAAGCCGATCACGGCGATGTCCCCGGGGATGGTCAGGCCCCGTTCCTTAATGGCGTCATAAGCGCCCATCGCCATGCGGTCATTGAGGCAGAACAGCGCCGTCGGTCTCTCTTGTGGCGGGTAGCGGTCCAGGATGTGGCACGCGGCGTCGTAACCGCCGTCGGCCGTTGCATACCCGGACACCACCAGTTCGGGGTCCAGCTCCAGTCCGGCGACGGCGAGTGCTTCGCGGGCACCCTCCAAACGCCCTACTGCCGCAGGAATGGCCGGGTCCAGGTTGATGACACCGATCCGGGTATGGCCGGCTTGGAGCAAGCGTTCGACGGCCACCCGTCCCCCCGCCCGCTCATCCGGGACGATCGAGGGCAGCTTCCCGTCCGCGTCGAAGCAGTTGATCAGGACTGTGGGGACTTCGTTGGCACTTTCGGGGACGTGAACGCCCCGGTGAAAGGTAGCTGCGTAGAGGAGTCCTTCCACCCGTTGTTCCAACAGCTTCTCCGTGGCAGCATCTTCCAGGCCCTCGTTGGGTCCCACGGCATCGGCCTGGTCGGAGGGCGCGATGAGCAGGAACCGGCGGTCAAGCCAGGCTTGGTCCTGGGCTCCTTTGATGATGTCGACGGCGAACGGAGCCGTGACGATCTCCGTCACGATCCCGTACCAGTCACTACGGCGGGATGCCAGCGCACGGGCGCCGGCGTTCGGGCGGTAGCCCAATTCCTGCACGGCGTCGTTGATCCTGGCGCGGGTTTCTTCGGAGATGCTTGCGTTCTCCCGGTTGCTGAGCACAAACGAAACAGCTGTCCGGGAAACGCCGGCGTGTATGGCTACGTCTTTCATGGTGACTCCCCGCTGCTTCACAGCCACGGGGGTGTCTGGGTTGGTGCTTTTCGCCATCGAATGCTCCGGTGTTCTTCGCTGATCCAGGTCTGCGCCCAACGTTGTTGTTCGGCCGGCCCGGGGTGGAAAGCAGCGTTGGTAACGCGCGTTACTTTCCGGACATGTGACTCAGATTACCCGCGTTACTTGAACTCTGTCAACACTCTTTCTTCGGCGTAGGGTCGCGCCCTGTATCCCCCGGATTCGCGGCGTGAACCTGACGCGCGCAGCCGTAAAGGCACGACGGCGGGGCGCCGCCCCTGCCGCCGTCGTCCACTGTTCCCGGACTACTTCGAGAGTGCCTCCTCCAACCAGGACCTCAACACCGGCGCGGGAGCCGCGCCGGCCTGCCTCGCCACGATTTTGCCGTCAACGATGACCATCAACGTCGGCACCGCCTGGATGGCGAACCTGGCAGAGAGCTGCGGCGAGTGATCCACATCGACCTTCACGAGTTTGATGCGACCGGCGCGTTCGTGTGCCAGTTGGTCGAGCACGGGGCTCACCATCCGGCAGGGTCCGCACCACACAGCCCAAAAGTCCACCAACACCGGAACGCTGGACCGTTCGGCGATCGCGCTGAAGTCTTCGTCGCCCGCTTCAACCACCCAAGGCAGGTCCTTGTGGCAGCTCCCGCAGCGCGGCCGGCCGTCGGCGGCGGCCGGAACGCGGTTCGACTTGCCGCAGTGAGGACATTTGATGATGGCTTTGTTCATGTGATTGAGGCCTCCGTGAGCTCCGTAGTGCTGTATTCAACCACGAGTTCGCCTCCGGACACGGTCACACTGACCACTCCGCCCTCGGCGATGCTGCCTCGCAACAGGGCCCGACCCACCTGTGTTTCGACGACATGGGAAATGTAGCGGCGCAGCGGCCGGGCTCCGTAGACCGGATCGAAGCCCCGCTCAGCAATCAGAAGGCGTGCCTCTTCGGCCAGGTGCAGCTCGATTTGCTGCTCGGCCAGGCGCTGCCGCAGCTGCTGGAACAGCAAATCAACGATTCGTTCGATTTGTGGCAGCCCCAAGGGTGCGAACAAGACTGTATCGTCGACGCGGTTAAGGAACTCGGGTCGGAAATGTGCCCTGAGTTCACCCATCACCATGCTGCGCGCCTCCTCGGTGATAGTCCCGCCTTCGGCCGAGCCTTCCAAAAGATACTGGGAACCGATATTGGAGGTCATGATGATGACAGTGTTGCGGAAATCGACAGTCCGGCCCTGTGAGTCCGTAATCCGTCCGTCGTCGAGGACCTGCAGCAGCGTGTTGAAGATGTCCGGATGGGCCTTTTCCACCTCGTCGAACAGCACCACCGAATAGGGCTTCCGGCGCACCGCTTCCGTGAGTTGCCCTCCTTCGTCATAGCCAATGTAGCCAGGCGGCGCCCCCAGCAGGCGGCTCACGGTGTGGCGCTCCTGATACTCGCTCATGTCCAGCCGGATCATTGCGCTCTCGCTGTCAAATAGCGAGGCAGCCAATGCCTTGGCAAGCTCGGTCTTTCCGACGCCCGTGGGGCCCAGAAAGATGAAGGAGCCGATGGGTCGGCGGGGATCCCGGATACCGGAGCGGGCCCGGATGATGGCATCCGACACCGCATTGATTGCTTCTTCTTGTCCGACGACACGGGCACGCAGGATTTCATCCAGGTGAAGGACCTTTTCGCGTTCGCCTTGCTTCAGCCGGGCCACCGGAATCCCGGTCCAGGCCGCCACGATGTCAGCGATCTCATCCTCGGTCACCACCTCGCGGAGCAAGCGCTTCTCGCCCTGTTTCGCAGTCAGTCGTTCTTCTTCGGCGGCCAGCCGCCGTTCGAGGTCGGCAAGCCGGCCGTAGCGTAGCTCTGCCGCCAGGTTGAGGTCGTAGTTGCGCTCGGCTTCCTCGGCCTCCAGACGCGCCCGCTCAAGGTCAGTACGAATTCCCTGCAGTTTGTGGATCGCTTGGCGCTCTGCTTCCCATTGGGCCCTCTTGGCGTCTGCTTCGCCGCGCAGGTCCGCCAATTCACGCCTCAGTTCCGTGAGCCGCGTCTTGCTGGCCGGATCGGTTTCCTTGGCAAGTGCCGCTTCTTCGATTTCGAGCCTCGTGACCTTCCGGGTCAGCTCATCCAGCTCGGCCGGCATCGAGTCAATTTCCGTCCTGAGCCTGGCGCACGCTTCATCCACGAGGTCAATGGCCTTGTCTGGAAGAAAGCGGTCGGTGATGTACCGGTGCGAAAGGGTGGCCGCAGCCACCAGGGCACTATCCTGGATCCGTACTCCGTGGAATACCTCGAGCCGCTCCCGCAGACCTCGAAGGATGGAAATGGCGTCCTCGACGTCAGGCTCCTCAACGGTGACCGGCTGGAAGCGGCGCTCCAATGCGGCGTCAGACTCGATGTGTTTGCGGTACTCGTCGAGCGTGGTGGCGCCGATCATGTGCAGCTCCCCGCGTGCCAGCATGGGCTTGAGCATGTTGCCGGCGTCCATCGATCCCTCGGAGGCGCCTGCCCCGACGACGGTGTGCAGTTCGTCCACGAAAAGCAGGATCCTTCCTTCTGCCGCAAGCACCTCGGCGAGCACCGCCTTCAACCGCTCCTCGAATTCGCCACGGTACTTGGCACCGGCCACGAGGGCGCTCAGGTCCAGCGAGAAAATGGTCTTGTTCTTCAGGCCTTCCGGCACATCCTGCCGGACGATCCGCTGGGCCAGTCCTTCCACAACGGCGGTTTTGCCGACTCCAGGCTCGCCAATAAGCACCGGGTTATTTTTGGTCTTGCGTGAAAGTATCTGGACCACCCGCCGGATTTCCGCGTCGCGGCCGATGACGGGATCCAGCTTTCCGGTACGCGCGTCCGTCACCAGATCGCGGCCGTATTTCTCCAGCGCTTCGTAGGTTTGTTCCGGCGTGGCCGAGGTAACGCGCTGGTTTCCCCTGACCTGGGTCAGGACGGACAAGAATGCCTCGCGGGTGATGCCGTGTTCCGCCAGCACCCTGCCGGCCGCCGTGGCCCGGCCTTCCTCCGCGAGCGCGACCAGCAGGTGTTCCACCGAGACGTATTCGTCCTTGAGCCGTTTGGCTTCACGTTCAGCAGCATCAAGGAGTGTGCCAAGCCTGCGGCTGACGTATACCTGGCCGGGTGCTGCGCCAGGCCCTGTGACTTTCGGCTTCTTTTGCAGCTCGGCCTCAACCGCCCTGTTCAGCTCCTCAACGTCAACCTGCATGCCTGCCAGAAGTCGCGGGACCAGTCCCCCCTCCTGTTCCAGCAGGGCCGCAAGCAGGTGCTCCCCGTCGGTCTCGGTATGCCCGTGTTGCTGGGCGATCCGCTGTGCCCCTGCCAAGGCCTCCTGCGACTTCCGGGTAAAGCTCTCCATGTTCATGGCTCAGCAGTCCTTTCCACATACGGGATTTCAACCAAACGTCGTTCCAGCGTCTCTACCCTCGCCAGCAAATCCAGTACCAGCGGGATTGCCGCATAGTTGAGCGACAGCTCTGAATGCAGCCGCAGGACGCGCGCGATCATTTCCGGAGCCCTCGGACTGAACCAGGGGCCGCCCGGGCCGTCGCCTCCCAGAGGTCGAACCAGATCCAGCTCCACGAACCTCATGACGACGTCGGAGTGGACACCGCTGCTGCGGGCCACCCCTTCGAGGCTCAGGCGCCACGGATAGGCGAGTGGATATTCCCGGCTCATAGCAGCCCCTCCCTCGGGTGGAAATCGGACACGGCTGCAAGCTGCTCATAGAGCTTGCGCACCTCACTACTCAACCGCGGGGGCACCATGACCCGGATTTCGGCGTAGAGATTCCCCGGCTGGCCTTTCGGATCGGGCAAGCCCTGCCCGCGAAGCCGAAGTCTGCGTCCGCTGGAAGACCCTTCGGGTACGGTGATGGTCACAGGCCCGCCAGGCGCGTTGACCTTGATCCTGGCCCCGAGCGCCGCTTCCGACGGCGTAACGGGAAGGTCGAAATGGATGTCCCGGCCTTTGAGGCGGTATCTCGCGTCCGGCTGAATGCTTACGGTCAGGAAGAGATCCCCCGGCCGGCCCCCTTCGCGGCCACCGGCGCCCTCCCCCGCGAGTCGGATGCGCTGGCCGTCCACCACGCCGGGCGGCACGTCGACGTCGTAATTCCGCGTCTCGCCACCTGGCGCGGCCAGGCGAACCGTGCGCCGTCCGCCGCGGATTGCTTCTTCGAGCGTCAACCGAAGCCCGGCCTCGTGGTCTGAGCCCGGCGCCGGACCCGCCCCCTGCTGACGCAACCAGCCACCAAGCAGGTCCTCCCAATCGACGTCCCCTCCCATGTCGACATGGGCGCCGCCGTACGGGCCGCGTCCCGGGCGTGGGCCCGGGCGCGGACCACCGGAACCCCGCCCCGTGCCGCCGCCCTCCGAATCAGCACCGCGACCGGCATACTGCCGGTAGTCCGCGCCGAACCGGTCATAGCGCGCCCTGGTTTCGGGATCCGACAAAGTATCGTAGGCCTCGCCGATCTCCTTGAACTTGTCCGCGGCATCCGGCTCCCGGTTGACGTCCGGATGGTACTTTCTTGCCAGTTTGCGGTAAGCCCGCTGGATTGCCTCCGGCTTCGCCGCGCGAGGGACGCCCAGCACTGAGTAGTGATCCTTAGCCACGGTCAGCGTTCACCGCCCGGCTCACGACGACGGCGGCTGGCCTGAGGACGGTATCCGTCCCGCCGTAGCCCGGGCGAAGGACGGTGATCACTGTCCCGGGAGGAACCTCGTCCGTCTCCGATACGCTCACCACCTCGTGAATCCGAGGGTCAAAGGGGACGTTCACGCCGTCGATCCGCGGGTACCCGAGGCGGGCCAGGATATCGATGGCCTGAGAACGGATAGCGGCCAGGCCATCGACAAGGGGGTCCCCGGCAGAGGGGGCATGAGCCAGGGCGAGTTCCAGATTGTCCAAGACAGGCAGCCACAGCAGTGAGACCGCCGAGCGCTCCTGTGACCTTAGCTGTGAGGCTTCCCGGGCAGCGCGTTTTCGAATATTGTCCGCGTCAGCCAGCGCGCGGCGCCAAAGATCCTCCATTTTGGCCAGCGCTTCCGCCGACACCCCAGGCATGGTTTCCGTTTCGCCGGCCGCGGCGGCCTCTGTTCCATCAATTCCTGGATCGGCGTGCCCAGCCGGCCCTGCGTGGTCGCTCATGGCCGTACCTAGCCACGATCGAATTCTGCATCAACAATGTCATCGTCATCCACACTGTCGGAATTCCCGGGCTGTGACACGGGTCCCGCGCCCGGCCCTGCACTGGCCGCTGACGCTGCCGAGGCACTCAAGGCCGACTGCAGCTGCTGGAGCTCGGAAATCAGTTCCCTCGCCGCGCCAACGTCCGCCTGGTTGCTGACGGCGTCCCGCGCCTGACCAACCAGTAGTTCAGCCCGGGCCTTGTCGTGCACCGGGACAGCATCACCAAGTTCATTGACGGCCCGCTCAACCCGATACGCCACCGCGTCGAGTTCATTCAGGGTGTCAATGCGCTCCCGATTCTGCACATCCTCGCTCCTGTGGGACTCGGCCTCGGCAATCATTCGTTCGACTTCCTTGGCGTCGAGGTTGGAACCTTCACTGATCGTGATCCCTTGTTCCTTGCCGGTGTCTTTATCGCGGGCTGTGACGTTGAGAATGCCGTTTGCGTCGACGTCGAACGTGACCTCAACCTGCGGTTCGCCGCGAGGCGCCGGCCGGATATCGGTTAGCTGGAATCGACCCAAAACCCGATTATCCGCAGCCAGTCCCCGCTCCCCCTGCAGGACCACGACGTCCACAGCGGGCTGGTTGTCATCGGCGGTGGAGAACACTTCGCTTCGCCGTGCGGGGATGGTCGTGTTGCGCTCGATGATCTTTGTCATGACACCGCCGCGGGTCTCGACTCCCAGGGACAGCGGCACAACATCCAACAGCAAGACATCCGAGACTTCGCCCTTAAGAACTCCGGCCTGGATCGCCGCACCGATGGCCACGACTTCGTCCGGATTGACGCTCATGTTCGGATCTTTTCCACCGGTCAGGCGCCGGACCACATTTTGTACCGCTGGAATACGGGTGGAGCCGCCCACCAAAATCACTTCATCGATGTCGTTGGCGGTAACCTTGGCATCCGTCATCGCCTGTTTGACCGGATCCATGGTCCGTTCCACCAGGTCATGGGTAATGTCTTCAAAAACAGAACGCCGAACAGTGGTGGTCAGATGCTTGGGCCCCGCCGCGTCCGCAGTGACGAAGGGGAGGCTGACCTGCGTCTGGGTCACAGAACTCAGCTCGACCTTCGCTTTCTCGGCCGCTTCGAACAGGCGTTGCAAGGCCTGCGCATCCGCACGCAGGTCAATGCCCTCCTGCTTCTGGAAGTCATCAGCCAAGTAGTCAACAAGGCGACGGTCGAAATCGTCCCCGCCAAGGTGCGTGTCGCCCGCCGTCGAACGGACCTCCACAACGCCGTCGCCGACGTCCAGCAGGCTAACGTCAAAGGTTCCTCCGCCCAGGTCGAAAACCAGAACCGTCTCATGCTGACGTTTGTCGATGCCATAGGCCAGGGCGGCCGCGGTAGGTTCATTAATGATCCGCAGGACTTCCAACCCCGCGATTCTGCCAGCGTCCTTGGTGGCGGTGCGCTGTGCATCGTTGAAGTACGCAGGAACGGTAATGACTGCTTCCGTTATCTTCTCGCCCAGTTGCTTCGCGGCGTCGTCCACCAGCTTACGCAGAACGAGCGCACTCACTTCCTCCGGCGCCACCTTCTTACCCTGCACCTGAAAACGCGCCACACCGTTGTCGTCCGCCACGACGTCGAAACTCACTGCCTTGGCCTCATCAGTGATCTCATCATTGTGGCGGCCGATAAATCGCTTGGCCGACGTGATGGTTCCCTTGGGGTTGAGGATCGCCTGCCGACGGGCCAGTTGCCCCACAAGCCGTTCCCCGCTGTCGGTGTAAGCCACAACTGACGGGGTTGTCCGCGCCCCTTCCGCGTTGGGAATGACGCGTGCCTCCCCACCTTCCCAGACAGCAATCACCGAGTTGGTTGTTCCGAGATCAATTCCTACTGCCTTGCCCATGACTGACTCCGGTCCTGGAGAACGCGACCGGCCCTGCGGCGACGTCCGCCCGAGGTTGCACCGCAAGACGAACGCCTGTGCCGCTGAGCTAAAAAACTCACGGGTGTCCATGGCTTTCTCATGCAGTCTTATGAGGTTGAGTCTGCCCCCTGGACGGGAGCGCCGCATGGCCCTGTGAGGTCAGAAATTTCTCCAACAATCGACCTGTCATGCGGAGAGTCCACGGGCGTGAAGTCGAGGGCGCTGTAATCGTTGAGGAGCGTCCACCTCATGGCCGGAGCACGTGAGGGCCGCGAGCGCGTGAACCACTTGACAGGCAGCTGAGCCGGGTCTAGTACTGGGCTATATCAGGTGCACCCCGCTCGCCGGGCCGGATGGTAGCCACATCATTGGTCCGTGCTGACATAACATCAATGTTCGCTGTCACGGCCGGGTCGGCTCCATGGATGAACCAACATAGGAGCCCGCATGAGTACACTGATTCCCGACCCGCACCTCACGCAGATTCATCCGGTCAAAGTGCGCACACCGCAAGGCTGCGAGGAATGTCTAATACTGGGTACTCCGTGGGTTCACTTGCGACTATGTCTGTCCTGCGGCCATGTGGGTTGCTGTGATTCCTCACCCATGCGCCACGCCCGGGCCCACGCCACCGAGTTGCATCCAATCGTTCTTTCCTTGGAGCCCGGCGAAAACTGGCGTTGGTGCTATCCCCATGAGGCGTTCGTCTAAGAAATCGACGGACGCCCTCAGCTGATGCAGCCTTTTGCAGACTCTTCGCCGGCCGAAACACCGGATGTCTCCGGCGCCTATCCGCGTCTGAGCAAAGCCCAGATCGAATTGCTGGAGCGTGTAGGGACGATCAGGGCAACAACCGCGGGAGAAGTCCTCACGCACGAGGGCGACGCCGGCGGATACTTCTTCGTCATTCTGCAAGGCACGGTGCTGGTCGTGGAAGGGCTGCCTGACGTTCGCAGCGAACAACCCGCGGAGCTGGGGCCGGACACCCGAATCCTCGAAGTCCACGGTCCGGGGCGGTTCCTCGGTGAATTGGGCTTGGTCGAGGGGCAACCGGCTTTTGTCAGCAGCGTGTCAGCCGAAGGTTCCAAGGTGCTCCAAATCAGCGGGGATGATCTGCGCCGTGTGGTTCTGACTGACGCCGCAGTGGGCGAGACCATCCTGCGTGCGTATCTTCAGCGCCGAATCCTGCTGATCGGCGCTGGCGCGGGGATCCGGATTGTGGGCTCCCGCTTCAGCCGGGACACACTTCGCCTCCTCGAGTTTTCAGCATCCAATCGCTTGCCTCACCGGCTGGTTGATCTGGAGAACGACCCCCAAGCACAGGCCATCGTGGACAGGGCCGGTATCCTCGCAGCTGACCTTCCCGCCGTGGTGCTGAATGCTTCGCAAATTCTCAGGAACCCCTCAAATGCGGACCTGGCACTCGCCACGGGCCTGCGAGCCGTCAAAGAACATTCGACCATCTACGATCTCATGGTGCTCGGGGCTGGTCCGGCCGGCCTGGCGGCCGCCGTCTACGCAGCGTCCGACGGATTGTCCGTTGTCCTCAAAGAGGGCGTCGGGCTGGGCGGGCAGGCCGGTACATCGCCGCGGATCGAAAACTTTCTCGGTTTCCCCGCCGGCATCTCCGGCGGAGAACTCACGGAAAGGGCGATCCTTCAGGCCCGCAAGTTCGGGGTCCAGATCAACGTCGCTTGCTGGGCACGCACCATTGAGTTGAGGGATGGCGGGTTCCGCGCGGAGTTTAACGGCAGCGGCCCTGCCTTCTCGCGGGCAACGCTGCTGGCAACCGGGGTCCGGTACCGCAGGCTACCAATCCCTGGGCTGGAGGAACTGGAAGGAAACAGCGTCTTCTACGCGGCAACTGTCCACGAAGCCAGGCTCTGCGGATCGCAGCCAGTGACCGTCGTCGGCGGGGGAAACTCCGCCGGGCAGGCCGCGCTTTTCCTGGCCGGCACCGGAGCAGCAGTACTACTGGTAGTGCGCGGGGCGGACCTCCGCGCGGATATGTCGCGGTACCTCGCCGAACGCATCGAAGAGCAACCCGCCATAACGGTACTGTTGGGGGCCACCATCGTGGGCGTCAGTGGTTCAGGCGCGCTTGAACGGATCGTCGTCGACCTGCGGGCTACGGGTGAACAACGTATCTTCGACTCCCGCTACCTCTTCATTTTCATCGGGGCCACGCCGCACACAGAATGGCTGCAGGGTACGCTCGCGCTGGATGACCATGGCTTCATTCTTACCGGAGCTGACCTCGGGGAGTTCCCTCCGGAGTTCAGCCATCCGGGACGCAGAAGACTGCCTCTGGAAACCAGCGTCCCGGGGATGTTCGCGGTGGGGGACGTTCGGCACGGATCGGTGAAACGCGTAACAGCTGCTGCCGGCGAAGGCTCGACAGCCGTCGCAATGATCCACGAGCACCTGCGCAGCCTCCGGTTCGGGCCGTCGTCGGACGCTGAACCACTAGCCGCAGATCCCACATAGACCACAACAGCTTAACAACGGCGGGGTACGGGCGTAGGTTGGGTTCAAGGATGCCGATTTCAAGCCTGCCGTATGGGGAAGTGAATGAAAGACGGCATGTTGGCCAAATACGGCGTTGGGTAACGCGTAGAGGCTCATCTGCAGGAAGGCGTACCGAAGGCCCCAAGAAAGTCGATTCATTGTTCCCCGTGATGGAGGCAAGCGGCCTGGCCGGGTCGTGATCACTTAGAGCAACAGTTCTGCCCGGTCCTGTATCCAGCAAGCCTCCATTGGACGAAGCGAGGATTCACATGATCGACCAACGTGCGGCAGAGGAATTCCTCAACACGGCCACGCAGGCGGTATCCGAATTTTCGTTTTGTGAGATCCAGGACCGGCAAAGTCAATTGGTGGGAGCAACGCTGGGGGTTAGGCCGCTTGTAGCAGCTGGTTTAGCCGGTTGGCTGGGGTCTCGAGGTTCAGTGTTGGTCTGGGGCGGCGGTTGAGTTTCGCTGCGACCAG